>Ga0123342_1010670_pt1 | contig 10407 bp, 3 predicted proteins | sample Turbeawhitnodule_FD_89960 | JGI IMG/M metagenome (GOLD analysis project Ga0123342, IMG submission 89960) | Root nodule microbial communities of legume samples collected from Mexico - Turtle bean Mexico white nodule | ecosystem: Host-associated > Plants > Roots > Nodule | place: Mexico: Nepantla... | reverse complement strand
TTGCCTCGCAATCTGAAAGGACACTCACACTTCCTACTTCCAGTTCGACTGACATCTACTTCTTTTTTATACCGTCTGTATTTACCTCCTCTCTCACAACCTAACAATACATAGGTCATCCTTTCTCGTTGGCCCGTCCATGTATCTGACCTTAATATAACAATGACAAACCCATAACTATAGCCAACACTTCTCACCCACTCTAACAGCTCATCTCGATCACGAAATACCTACAATAACATATGCCAAATTTAAAAATAATTCATAAAAAAAAACATTCACAACCCAACATTGACCATACCTCATTTGTAGAAAATGCCTCACTACATTCATGTACCCTGTGTTCATTATCTAATGCGTTATAACTTATTGACTGCTCTAGATCAACATCATCTAATCCATCCTACACATCAATCTCCCCTAAAACTCCCATGTATGACTCTGTTGTATCCATTCGGCTGTTGCAAAAAAATGAACACTTAGCTTCCGGATAAATAAATCCATAACCAAAAAAATATCAACAGTTAGCTTCCGGATATATATATCCAGATTGCATAAACTAGTTCCGGATATTTTTATCCGTAAGGCAATGATGAACTACGGATATCAGCGTCCAGAAGCAACGAGCCATAGTTCCGGATATTAATATCTGTATTGAAAATTTTGACTTTCGGATAATAATATCCGTAAGCAAAAAAACAGATTTCCGGATTTCGATATCTGAGACCAGTTGAGCTCGAACAAAAATCAGAAATTGAACGAAAATGCCCAAAAATGGATGACTTACCTCATTAACTTGGCAAACGAAGCTTACATTGAATGTCCGTGCACAACAATGAATGTAACCTCCTCTTTTGCAGCTCAAAGTAAAGCTTCACACATCCATGAACTTCCTCTTCCTCACCATTCAATGTTTTCATAAGTGAAGAAGACAAGGGCATTGTAGGTTTTTTAAAAATATGTCGGGTGCCAGTCACAATTGATCGGGTGTAGGAAGCAATTGCCTCCATTGTGAGAGACGTAATTAAATGAGACCCAAGATAGTATATGACTTTGGCAAATGCTCCCTGCACCCAACACTTTTGAACCTGCACCCAACATAATTTCAAAAATTCCAAAAATACCTTTTATTCCGGAAATGAAAATCCAAAATTAAAAATAATGCATTCCGAAAAAATAAATCCGGAAGAGATTTTTGTGTTTTGGATATAAAAATCCAAAAAAAATAAATTAAAATCCCATTCCGAATAAAAAAATCCAGAACTGAAAATAATACATTTCAAAAAAATTTATCCAAAAAAGATTATTGTGTTCCGGAATAAAATTTTATATACACTCCATTTTTTTAGGATATTTTCGGTTTTTTCCTTGTGATTGGGTGCAGTGATATGGTGCAGGAAGCAATTAGCTATGACTTTTATGTTGCGTTTAATTTAATTTGGAAAATAAAACAGAATAACAATACGAACTTCAGATTGATACAATTTTATTCTATCAAATAAGTGTAATTAAAGGGAACAAAAGAGGTTTTAATAAACTTTTGTAGTTTTAATATTTTGTTACAATTATTGTTCTAAATATTATTTTGTAAAATTCGTAACATTATTTAATAACACGTTGCTTTTATTTCAATGATATAATTTTTAGGTTTAATGTAATTTTGGTACCTATATTTTACAAATTTTATAATTTTGATTCTTAAATTTTTTCCAACAATATTAGTCCTCAAATTAGATTTTTTTTTCTAAATTCGGTCCTTCTAATCCCTTAATTTTAATTATACGTAATATTATTCAATTTTCAGTTTAATTTTATGTAGTTTTCTGTTGTTATTTTGACATTATTACTAGGTGAAATGGGACAAAATACATGATACTCAAGAATAAGTGCTCCAGAGATTTGCTATCAAATATACTATGATATCAATATATTTTTTAAGATAAAAAGTTGATTAAAATTATGGATAATTAAAAACTAAAAATCAAAATTACGCACAAATATTTAAAGACTAAAATTTTAGATAATTTTAAAATTAATTTTGACTAAAATTACAGAAAAAAATGAAATTAAAATTGTGGATTTAGTAACATATAAAAAGTCAAATTATAATAAAAATATTACTTATTAATTTTAAAAATAATTATAAATATTGTAAAAATAAATTATAATATCATATAAGAACGTTTAAATATGTTATTAGTACCAAGACCTGAGGTATCAAATTCTCGGATTGCTATTTTGTAGACTTTTTACTTTAATAATTTTAAATTTGAAGATTAGATATATATCTGTTTAAATATTTGGAGACGTGATTTTATTATCATAATAAGAATATATTGCTATTGAAAGCTATAAAAATGCTATTATAATTAAAATTATTTTTTTAGTGAAAATATGACTTCGTATAATTAACAGATTTGAAATAGAATAGAAGTATCATGTTTTAATATCCAAGATATCTTATCAGAACCGAACATGTACTTGCACATATAAGTAAAGATTTTTTTTAATAAGGAGTTTCGTCATCATTATTTTTAAGTTTAAATATATTTTTAATCACTCTATTCTTCATCTAAATTTTAAATCTCTTACATATTTATAGTAAAAAAAATATTACAATGAATATTATCACTGTTTTTTTTTTTACCTAACAAACAAATATTTTATAATATTATAAAATTTATAATAATTAACATAAAATATTTTAACATAAAAAATAATAATAATTTATTGTAATAGTTTTCTTATCACAAGTAGTAATTAGGTTAAACGTTTAAACAAAACAAATTTCACGTGAAAATAATAAAAAACATATTTAATTTTATTTTTAGTTAAAAAAATAGAAAATTTGTACATGAGATACCAACTCCATTTACGAAGAAAGATAATCTAAAGGCAGGTAGGTTACTAAAAATCTATGGTTATTAATACACATAAATATTTCATAACTCCATACCTATAAGCTTCAAACATACATATATTTATGTTTTTGGAAGTGCGATGATGACTAGGGTAGCAAGGTTTTGGATGGAAACTCATGAATGGATTATATAGATAAGCTATCATCAGAATTAGAATGTTATTAATTGAAACAAATTGGTGAAGGAAAACTAGGTGCGGAAAAGGAGTTATATTTGGAGTCACGGAGCACACAGTAAACGACACTAATATAGGAATAGCTAACGAAACTTTTAAAAACCCAGGACCATATGGATATAGTTTTGATTTTATAAGATTCAGTTGGAGGTATAAAGGAGGATATTGTTAGAGTAATACACAAATTCACAGAAAATTGGAGATGGCCTAAGGGATCAAATGTTTCCTTTATATCTTTAGTGCCAAGGTAAATAATCTTCAACATTTAAATGAATTTAGACTCATTTCTCTCTTTCTGGTTGACTGCATATATAAAATTGTGACTAAGGTTCTATAAGATTGAAAATAGTGCTTAGTAAAGTAATAGATCATAGGTAGTCAATCTTCTTAGAGGGGAGGGACCTTCTGGATAGTATCCTAATCACAAATGAGATTTTAGAGGAGGTTAAGAGAAAGAAAGAAAAATGCTTGTTTATGAAACTTGACTAGGCGTGATAGGAAAGATTAGGAAAATATTGGATAGGTGGATGGAAAAGTTTTTATCAATGGCAGGAATGATATGTATGCTTAAATCTATTATAACCTCTATCCCTTTATTTTACTTGTCCTTCTTTAAGATGCTTGTGTCAGTGATGAATACAGTCAAGAAAATACAAAGACAATTCTTGTGGGGATAGGGGGGAGAGAGAGGAATATAGCATGGATTTCATGGGAAAATATGTGTGACTCTATAGAGGAAGGCGATTTAGGGGTTATAAACATTAGGTTGTTCAACAATGCTTTGTTAGGAAATTGGATTTGGCGGTTAAAAACAGTGAAGGCAGGTATGTGGAGAGAAATATTAGACTCCAAGTATGGAAGGTGGAAAGACTTAAAGAGTAATAGGAAATAAGGAATCTCTCTGGTGGAGGGACTTAAAAAGAGTTTGGATACTAAAGGAGTGGGGGTTTACTTCTAAGGACAAAGTCACTTAGGAGATTGAAGATGGGAATAATATAATGTTATGGGAAGACAAGTGGGTTGAGAATGAGGGCACTTAAAGTTAAATTCCAAGATTGTTTTCTATTTCTTGTAAATAGACAAACTTATACCAAGTAGGGAATTGGAATAATAATTCGTGGACTTGGATGTTAGAGTGAAGGAGGAATTTGTTCGAATGGGAAATGAGTTAGGTACATCAATTGTTGGAACCGTTGGAGGGTAAGAAAGTGAATAAGGAAGGTAAGGACAAATGGGTCTGGAGGGAAGAAGATGCGTTAGTGTATACGGTTAAATCCACATATAGGATCCTCGGGAATGAATTGAGTGGTGAAGATTGATCCGTGTACGAATATTTTTTGGAAGATCAAGGCGTTACCCTCAGTGCAAGCTGTAACTTGGTGGGTGTTACAAAGTAAACTAGCAACAAGGGATAACTTGGGGGGAAATGATTAGTCTCAGAAAGTAATTTGTGTGTAATGTGCGGGGTTGAAGAGGAGACAAACAATCACCTATTTTTTAGGGTAACTTGGTTCGTATAGAGTATGTGTAACCAATGGATTGGGGAGGCCTCGATTAATCACTGTAATGCAATGACACATCTAAAGGTTTGGACATGGGTTAGTTGTAAGGGAAGAGTAACAGACTTTACCTACTCTCAATGGTGTATGAAACCTATGACCTGTTTGAAATCCATTACAAAGAAAAGAACCTGGTAGGGGGGCCCCATTTTTGCTTGATTGGAATTATGTTGACACTTTGTTTTGTTATGGGTAGGGTGTTAGTTTCTATTTATGCAGGTGCATGATAATAGGAGAAGATTGACGTGTAGAATGACCAAGGGGTTGTAGCAAAGTACAACCCTCAACGCATTTTAATCAACAATTGGTTCCCCTTCTCCTTTTTTGGAGGGCATCATGTGTGATTTGGAGTCAACCCCGTACACTTACCCCATGTTTGCTTCTATGGATGTATTGTTCACAGGCAAAAAAGTGAGGAAATATCAGTTATTTGGATCTAGGGTTGTATGGGGAAGAGAAGGAGAGGATATACCTATGGACAATAAATATCCTCTCCCCTCAAAATGAAGAGATGTAGAGGGAAAGCCATGTCAACATCCCTTATTTCCAAATTTATCCCCATTTGAATGTATCACAATGCTTCATTTGAATGTATTAGTATTTAAATTTTTTTATTGTACAATGTTTAATATATATATATATATATATATATATAATATTTGAAATGAAGAAACAAATCATCATAAATTTTAAGGAAATTTTAAGTTTGTTTATTATTTTATAAAATATAAATTATGTAAATAATGATAAACTAGTGTAAAAAAATATAGTTAAATAAAATCTTCCATTTATATATTAGTTATTAGAGTAAATCAAGTGATACCTATTTTTCAAGTTCTAATCAGATATTTTATTAAATGTGGTTGGATTTAGTTTTGTTTAAAGAAAAGAATATACTATACCTAATTAACACTGAAAATGTTACTTGGGTTGGATCATGGGCATCACCAAAAGGTTATACTAAACATTTTCATTTTATTTTATACTAAATATTTAATTTATTTAATACAAAAAATCCCTAAAAACAACCCATCACTTATCCAAAATTTATATCTTTGTATCTTATATTATTTTATATTCAAATTTGAATGTTGATGGAGTTTTGGAGAAATACATTTGATATTTCCAACTCACATGTTCCTGTGACATTTGGTGGACGAAGATAAGTGCAGGGGAGTTTCATAAAATCCTAAACTGAAGACTTTTTATGGTTCCATGTTTGAATGTTTAAAATTATATAAATAATGTTGTTTGAATTCAGTCAATCAAATATATTCAAATTAGTAATCACTGTTTACAGGTAATTTAAAATTTCTCGTATTTTTTTCTCTCAAAAGAGTGCAGTGATAGTTAAACACTTAAAATAATTTTATTATAACTTAAATTATTCATTAGAAACTGAAAAGATAATTGATATATTAAAATATGTATTTATGTATTATGTTATGTTTTATATGGTTTAATGGGCACAATACTTTTTAGATGACCCATGCATGCAAAAGCATATTCTCTGAAAAGGCATACAAGGTTCGTGAAGTTTTTCTTAACCAAGGTCCATGGTAGGGATGGCAAAGCGGGGCGAGCTGTGCGGGCTAGCCCGCAAACCCGTGGGCCAGCTCTTATGCGGGCGGGTCGGGAATTCTAGCCCACAATAACTTTGCGGGGCGGGCCAACCCACCCCGCATTTTTGCGGGTCAAGCGCGGGGCGGGCCAGTGCGGGGCGGGCTGGCCCGCTGTGCCACCCCTAGTTCATGGTGATAAAATATTGATTTTTATGTATCAAGTTATGCTTCATTTGGTTTCAGGGGCAGAGTGCTTTTTATATAACCCATGCACGCAGAGCTTTTTATATAGGGTACCGATATTTTGACACCACTATTGAGGTTGCTACAGAATACATCCACCTGACATGGTATTTTTAATATTAAAGAAAGAGTGTGTGGGTTCCACTTGCTGAGTTGAAAAAAAAACCAAATTATAACATTTGGAATGTGCGTTCAAGAAAAGGGTTTCTGAAAGGGAGAGGGAGTGTGTGTGAAAAAAGGGTTTCTTCTTCCATTGATTTGTGCGTTTAAAAGGTAGGGTTGTGGATTGCGAAGTGACAACGTTGCGTTTGAGGCTCTTCATTGCGAAAAAACAGGTTCAAATTTGTGTGTGTTTTCTATTGGTGGGGTTATGGATTGGGCGCGGCGGTTTAGGGTTTTTGGATTGGGCGGTAATCAAGTGTGCGACGACTAGTGAAGGGAGAAGGAAGCTTCATTAAGGTGCGTTGCCATTAGGGTTTCGGTTGAAGAGTGGAATTTTGAATCAGATATGTATTTTAGTTCGTTTTGTACATGGCTATTTGTTTGATTGTTTTGCTTTTGGTTTGATTTCCGTTGTGTAGCGTTCAGTGTAGTGTAACTGCATTTCTTTGTTTGTTGATTTGGATTTTGAGTTTTGATGTTTTAATTGATTTGGATTTCATTGTTTACCGTTTTTGATCTGTGATTTTGGGATTGGTTTTCAACTTTTTTTGTGTGTTATGAGTTGCTGGTTTTGAATTTAATGTGAATGTTTGCAATGTTTTTTGTCTAGCTAAGTGGGGACCCCTTTGTATTTATGTGGGGACCTATGAAGGAGTTTTTGCAATGTGGATCACACATACTTCAAAAAGCTAGAAGGTAGACATCAAGATATAGATGAAGAGAAAGATTTACATGGAAATGAAGATTGGCCAAATGAAGAAGTCAACATCTTTCCTAAAATGGAACGTGAACCCAGGAAACATTTCAAGACTGTTGCTTTGGAAACAGAAGCGAAAAAACCCAAAAACTTATGCTTAAGTAGTTAATTAATGGATATGTTTTTAGGTTTTTGTAGTTTTAAGTTAGTTGATGTATGGTTTATTAACATTGTTCAAACAATTGTAATTTGTGGTATTGTACAATTTATGTTGTTATGAAATTCTTGTAACAAATATTTTTGTTCAGATTAATTTATTGTGGAAACTATCAATGTGTGAGTGGATTTATTTTGTTATTCATTTAGAATTGATTATTGACTTGGTCAGCTTTGCAGCTATATTTGTGATTGTTGTGTATTGTTGAGATGTCTTTGTTAAAGTTTGTAGTGAATGTGGTCAATTGAGTTGAATCCATGTTATGCTATTCAACAGTCCAGACTTGTGATGTGGGGACCCCTTTGATTTTAAGTGGGGACTTGTGTAGAACTTTATGCACTGTCATGTCATCCTCCAACTTAATGTTTGCAAGTTATTTTTTTTGGTGTTGTGAGGGTTCAGATGGGACTCCAGTTAGCTCATTGGAGGTTACGGAATTGGATAGTGCAAGACTAGCTCCACTTCTGGTGTGTGAATGTATGTGGGAACCCCTTTGATTTTAAGTGAGGACTTGTGTAGAACTTTATGAACTATCATGTCATCCTCCAACTTAATGTTTGCAAGTTCTTTTTTTTGGTGTTGTGAGGGTTCAGATGAGACTCTATTGAGCTCAATAGAGGTTAATCAATTGGATAGTGCAAGACTAGCTTCAGTTTTGGTGTGTGAATATATGTGGAGACCCCTTTGATTTTAAGTGGGGACATTTGTAAAACTTTATGCACTGTCATGTCATCCACCGACTTAATGTTTCCATTTGTTTTTTTTTTTTGTTGTTGTAAGGGTTCAGATGGGATTGCAGTGACATTAATAGAGGTTAGTGAATTGGATAGTGCAAGAGTAACTTCAGTTGTGGTGTATGAATGTATGTGGGACCCCTTTGATTTTAAGTTGGGACCTGTGTAAAACTTTATGCATTGTCATGTCATCCTTCAACTTAATGTTTCCATTTGTTTTTTTTTGTTGTTGTGAGGGTTCATATGGGATTTCAGTGTAGAACTTTATGATTTTTGCTGCATCACAACTCTTAACTGCTGTAAAATCCTTACATGGGATACATTTATATATGTATTGAATATAATTATTGTGGTGTAAGTTTAACTTACAAATGAATTTCATGTCTTCTTTGTTTGAATACACTGTTATCTAAAAACCATTATTGCAGCAGTTAGCTGTATGTTGGGAATTGAATTGAATGATGTGCAGGATATGTTCAAAATACAACCATTTATAATTTCTTCCAATCAATTGCATTGAAATGAATGACAATTAGGTTGGTCAAGAAATAATATTAGTCCCCTCCCCTGTGCCCTTGTAACATACTATCCAACCATTCATTAACCCAAATACAGCACAGGCTTCACAAATATGCTTTATTTGAACTTCCCCATGACCATGCACAAACCTTGTCATGGATCCCCACATATTAACACACGGGTCCCCAGTTACACTTCAAGGGTTCCTATGAGCACCACATGCCTTCACTCAACCAATTCAGGTTCCTATGAGCACCACATAGCTTTGAAGTATGTCCATTCACACACATGATCAAAAACCAAGATAAAAAAATGATCATGCAAAAGCCTAGTCAAGGCTCCTCACTTATTAACACATGGGTTCCCACTTACAGTACAGAGGTTCCTATGACCACAACATGACTTTACCCACCCAGTTCAAGTTCATATCTTACAACTACGTCCATTGAAACACATCCTGCTCTACCAAGTTCAGATTCCTAAAAACCAGCATGCAAAGAAATGAACATGCAAACCTTTTCATGGGTCCCCATTTATTTACAAATGGATCTCCACTTACAGTACAGAGGTTCCTATGACCACACACAACATGCCTTTCACACACCTGAGGTGCTTTCATACACATGATGAATTGACAAATGCAGAATCCCAATAACCAGTATGAATAAAAATAACATGCATAAACCTTGTCATGGGTCCCCACTTATTAACACATGGATTCCCATTTAAACTAAAAGGTCTGCTATGAACATATAATGAATATACACTGAAAACAACAGTCAATATCACTCAATTTATGAACATACTGTTAGAGTTAAACAATGTCTAAGTTCAAGAGGGGAGGGGTGAATTGAGCTTATCAAATTTTCGCAGAAGAGGCTAATTTACAGTGTAACAGAGGTGAAAAGAACAGATTGATTTTATTTGAAACAGATTGTTTTTACAAATGAACAGCACAAACAAAACTTGATCAACACAATTTAGATCAACCAGTAGAAATAACAGAAACAAATCTATTAACTTTCACAGCTTATAATGTTCCAATTTGTAGCACAAGATTAATCAATTTTACCTAATACAAATTATCTAGATTAATGAACACATGTCACAGTTCAGTCAAGAAAAAACAGTTCACCCTTTTGCCATATTACAGATTTATACAACAACTAGATTTATATTTAGAAGATTGATTAACAAGCAAGAACAATAGATTTAACCAGGTCCAGAATTAACAGATTTAGTTTTAATAGAACAGATTCCTTTCTTGACAGATTATGTAAAATCACAGAATTAAGTGCAGGGATGAGAAGAGAAACACCGGAGAATTTTTATACTGGTTCACTCATCAAGAGCTACGTCCAGTTCACCTTACTCCAAGGTGGAATCCACTAAAAACAGATACAATCAATTACACACACACAACAGTTCTTGAACTCTTCAAGAACTTCAACAACCAAGGCTGAAAAACACTATTCTAGCATACCTTGCACTCCAAGAAACCCTATTTGGAGTGACTAACCCTTAAACCTATAACAAGAATGAATAAGGAAAAGATTACACCTGAAATTGTGTTGTAAGAACATAAACCAGTTGTTCTATTTGCTCCAAAACAGTACCA
>Ga0123342_1010669_pt1 | contig 10409 bp, 7 predicted proteins | sample Turbeawhitnodule_FD_89960 | JGI IMG/M metagenome (GOLD analysis project Ga0123342, IMG submission 89960) | Root nodule microbial communities of legume samples collected from Mexico - Turtle bean Mexico white nodule | ecosystem: Host-associated > Plants > Roots > Nodule | place: Mexico: Nepantla... | reverse complement strand
TCCCCCCCCCCCCCCCCCCCTCTAGTTTAAAGCCATATATTCTAACATAGATAACCACCATAATGGTGAGATTAGAAATCCTAGTGAGATGCTAGAGAGACTTTGTATTCCATCCTTATTGGTGATATTGAGTGCTATTATGTGTGAAACAAATATTGTAATCTTACTTTCATAGTGAAGTTTTTTTTATTTCTCAAGTTGTTAAGGGTTTCCCAAGTTAAAAATTCTCAGCGTCATTATCCTATTTTGCTCTATTTTCTATTATTTGCTTATTGTTTCCGCAAGTGTCCATTTTGTATCTACACCAAAGAGTTTTGATTTTCCAACAAATATTTACCTTCTTTTAAGATACCGAGTCTTGAATAAACTCTCAATAAAATATCATTCAATGTTCAAGAGTAGGAGAATATAGCCAATAGTTAAACTTTGAATCTTTATGTCTATAAGATCTATGTACTTGAAAATTAGTGTTTAAATTTAAAATAAGTATTTCTAAAATAAAAAATTTTAAAAAAAATACTTATTTAAGATATAAATAGGATTTGCTTCAAAAAAAACAGACAAAAACATCAAACAAACCGGTTCATTTTCTTAATTATTTTTAAATTTACATAAGCACATTCATATTTACACACGTGCGTGTTATTTGGTTGCAAGAAACAAAATTTACAAAAATAAGAAAGTGAATAGAAATCCTGACATCAAAAATTGTAATGAGAAAAGTGTTATTACTCATTAATCAATCTCTAATACATGGATGGACATGGGCACATAAATTAATTAAGATTTCAGCTTCAACAATTATCAATTGATCCAGCTTCTTGTTTAATGTCTATCAAATCGCCTTCTTCCAACATGTAAGATTCCCCACATTGACTAACAGCATAGAAGAAAAAGGAGCTATATTATAGCAAGAAACACGTCAAGTGTGAGTGATCAGCCAGTTCATTCTTATGTTATCAAGACACTAATTGAAGATGTGATCATGAACCATTGTAACACGTAATTTGGGAAAGGGGGGACGCAGAACGAAATAAAAAACCAGGAAACAAAAAATGTTAAATCTAACTCGTGACAGACAAACTTGAGAAATTAGTCTAGACCTTCACAGCAAATTAAAATTCTGCAGAAATCTGGTGTCAATCAGTTATGAACTGATATAGAACCTCTCCGGTGATCGCAGAAGATTTTGATATCAGAAAAATCGGTCAGGTTATACTGCTGCTTAACTTAAGGAATGACAGTGTCAAGTATTCAAATATAAGGATGACAAGTTTCATCATAGTAATACAATAAGATCTTTTTCTAGGCAAATATGCCTATACAAGCTTTTACATTCAATCTTCGGGAAGACCCCGGCTTCAACGCGTGAATCTTCTTCCATATTGATCCCACCTTTGCAGCTCCACTGGCCGATCATCTGGAGCCTTGAATGTGGTGATGACAGTGATCAAAGCATGTACTGAAAGATAGAAGGTAAAATCTTGTATACACCACCTCTCGACCCCCTCGGGCACCTGAACTGCTTCTTGTACTTGATCATCAACTTCAAAGTATATAAAGGCTACTATGCATACCCCACACGTAAGTGATTCTTTTTGTGATAAAGTCTGTAACTGGGCAAAACAAGGGGTCTCTCGATTCTGAGGCTATGGAGTATATAATGTGTAGCATTGAACTTTAGACCCCTCACAGTGATCCAATATTGTTTGGCCGTTCAACCAAGGAAATTATAGGGTCCAGATTCAACAAGGGTGTGAAAAGTTTATTGGCACTGACTACATTATATAAAATTGCTATTGTTAATTTGGGAATGAAAAGATGCTATTGACAACTGCTCATATGACTAAAATTTGTAGGCTGTTGTCCCCTTCAATTTTTTTGATGAACCAGGCTTTGCAATTGTAACATAAATAAATCTGCCATCAAAAAACTGCAAAAAAAAATCCAGCTACCATGTCAAAATCATTTTAGTATGGATGGAATAGGATATCTCTTATTAGTTGGAAACTCTGAAACGTTATGCACACCTTTCCATTCATCTCTTGAATAGCCAGCTGTGCAGACTCTTCCTTCACAAACCAAATAAATGCAAATCCTAAAGACTGTCCAGATTCTTCATCTATTGGAAGCTGGACTGCCATAACATAAAATTAATTAAAGTTAAAGGTCCTCAATAGATCCAAGACTATTAAAAAATGAAAGGATTTATTAATACCTAAATTAACTTCCCCAAATTCTGAAAACACCTTCATCAATCTTCCTTCAGAGGCTGAGTGAGGTAGCCCTGCAATGGCCCACCATGAAAACTTCAATACAATGATTTTCATCACAGAAAATGAAAGCCTATATCTTATTAAGACAAACATTGCAGATAGTGGATCAATCAATATCAACTTAACATGTTACCATTGTCCGCATGCAAAAACAACAGATTTTTTGTGATTGTGAAACAAGAGAGTAATGGATTCAATGATTTCAATACATTCGTAAAGATGATTTATTAGATGATTGGTGACATGATATCCTCATAAGATATTTAGCAACACGGAAATAATACTAAGTATTTCAGAAAAACACATACTGCCCTGGATAGTCTCTACTCTCAAAACCTTGTGAAATTCTAGGATGTAGCTTTGCATTCCTAATAAAGCTGCAAAAATGGGTCATGTTCAAATAACCCAATGAAATGTGTGGGCTAGGTTAACCAAAACCTAGCCTGAAATTTGGTTAACATTTTCTGGCTCAGCTAAGTTGGGGTTGCCAGCCTTTGGACCATATCACCATGCAAGCATATCAACATTTTTTAATTTGAAGAACTGAAGGCCAACTGCCAATAAGCTAGCTCCATAATTTGTTATTATCTATAAAGAATGGATACGTCTACAGAAAATTCGTTGGCACGTCTGATCATGTATCAATTAAAAAGTAGTTTTTTCGTTAGGAAACCTCTGCAAAACAGTTTGGGCACTAGCCAAAAGAGTGAGGCGACACCCACTCCTCACTGCACTCCTATCATAGTTTTTTTAAATAGTTAACTTATATTATCAATATTGCAACACAGTTACTTTTGAAAGGCGTATTATCATAAGAATTCTGTTAGGATATATAGAATAAAGGGATTCAAAATAGTTACTAATTAGAGGGATATCATTGGCCAGACCCATCATATCTATAAATAGAACAATACTAGGCTAGAAGGGAGGCATTCAAATTTGTAAATATTTGCAAGCATAGAGCAATATTGGGCCGTGTCTGGTGTCCATAAGTTATCATCGATTCAAAATCATTCAACTCATTCTCGTTAATTTGCATTTTTTAAATATTAGACTATAATGACAAAATGCTAACTGAAAGTAGACCATAATTGGGCTGGCCTTAACTAGCTCGTGCCAAGATTTATCATATCCATAATTCACAACTAAGCAAAGAAATTATATTTCACTTTCAAGTCTTTTAACAATTTAAGCTTCAAAGGGAGCTTCTCCCAAAAGTGCACAATGTAATTGTGCATAGTCCTTGATGTAATTAAACATACATAAGGATCTTAATCTACTGAAATTCAAGACTAGATATGACCTTATTTGCTCACTTTGTAGACAATGACATTTTAGACGAGACATTTCCCTATTTCAGAAGCAAACGTTTACAAATAATAGTCTGCACAATAATGACAGGAGTTTTCAATCAGACAGTTGCAGAATTACTACGTACGTCCCTTTTAGTGGCACGAAATCTGCCATCTTAATGTAAATTAAGTAAGAATCGGTCTCTTGCATTAGATACCAAGAGCGAAAAAGAATTTAAACATTGTATTGCGCGTACATTATTATTATTATTATTATTATCCAGGACAGAAGCAGTTAGAACCTCGATTATGATCCACATACATATAATTAATTTCATAAAGCAATTGTGTTTAGCTTCTCAACAAACGAAAACGACCTAAATTGAAGCGCAAGCTATTGGATGGAGGATTTCAGTGAAAGAAAATAGAGATAGAGCGAGAAAACGTCACCTTTGACGAAGATTTTTGCTGAGGAGGGTAAATTGGATTCGACAGAAGAGGTAACGCTAGAGCTGCAGCAAAACGACGCATAGCGAAGAGGAGCTGAGGTAGAAAATGATGGTGAAGAAACGATAGTCGGTTTCGTTACCCATATCGATGGCTTCGAAATACTGACCCGCCCAAGCGATACATATTGAGGTGGATATGAGGTCGGTAATAGCTGTTGTGCCATCGGGTTTCCAAACTCAACCTCTTCTATGTGAATGTGGTAACAGAAAAGATAACTAGCAACTTCTACTACCAAATTCTGAACCCTTCCTATGATAATAGCCCATATCGATGATTGAGCGGGCTCTGCATTCTACAACCCCATAATTTTAAAGTACCTCCATAGGATAGGATATGTGAAAAGATGAAATTACCCCTCTTTTATATTTATATTAAAACTTACATTTTCTTTTTTTTCAGAAACCTCTTTTTCTTCTAAGTGGCAACCTCCTCTTGCATTCTTCTTCTTCTTCTTTTGTCTTTGAGTGTGAAAACCTTGTTGAAACTACATTGTCCATCATTGTTGACAATTATGTTGCATCGTTGTTCGATGGCAGAATCCTCAGTCACACACAACCACATAATAAAGAGGATGAAGACCTAAAAGTTGTTTATAGATTTATTTGCACATATGAATCTAATTTGGCTTTTATTTATTTTTGTAGGCCCAATCAAGAGGACAATTCTAGGGTGAAGGAATGTACAAACATATCCAAGAAGATATCAAAGTCATCAAAACATAAACTAGAGTTTTGGTCAGAAGAACATAAAAAGACTTAATTTTTGTTGACTAGTCAACATTATTTTTGGGTCAAGCTTTACCTTAAATAAATTGTATAAAAATATTTAGGATTTCATATGTCATGTATTGGGCCTAGTAGCATAAAATAATTGGACCAAATATTTGGGCCAAATAGCATAGGTTTTTGGGCTTGTATTTGGATCAATATTAAAATAGGTCTAGTTAGGGTTAAAAGTGACTAGTTAGGGTAACAATTGAGCTTCTTTGAGTCCAATGTAACCCTAAACGTCTAGGGTATATTAGAGGACGAAAATTACCTTGACATGGAGCACATGGACGTCCACATGGTAGCCTAGGAGCGGAGAGGATTTAGCATGGAAGGTGTAAGCTAAATATGGAAAGCATGACTTCACATGACACATTCTCATTGGAAAGTTTTATTTTGAATTTTTAAATTTTGACTCCAAAATGTTCAGCCCTCTTTCCTATAAATTGAGGTGCTTGACTCATGAATTAATAAGATCAATGCCAAGTTGCTAGCTCTTGCACTCTCTTGTCTAAACCTCTCTAGGTTAGACACCTTTGGTCTTCTCCTTCACCTCTCCAAGTGATATGTCCCAACCAATCACTCTCCCTACTTCTCATGCACCTTTAAGGAATCTATAACTCCATTGAAGTCATCCTTGTTCCGTTTCTTCCATCAAGCTTTTGCCCAATCCATCAACAATCCAAGGAAACAAATCGGAATGAAGGCACACACTATCATTGTCTCCCGTTGAAGAGGTGAAAATTTATATGATTTTTTTATTTATAATTGGTTTTGTGGTTCCTCTATTTTTTTGTCTAAAAATACATTCTACAATGCACAATCTGTAATATATAACTTATTTAAAAAATATTAGTGATTTTATCTTGTGGTTGTTGACAGAGATATGGTTAGGATTAAAGGCATCACCATAAGTAGAAGCTAGACAAAGATCGATGGCATCGATCTACAAAAGGATATGGAACAAGGTATTGTGGATGTGTTGTCACCAACTGCTCTAGGACACGATGAACAAGTAAGATTTGTTCAGGGACTTATTGATACGCTGCTGCTAGAGTTACATTGACCACGTGGCTTGTAGACTATGGGAGGGTGAGGATTGAGGGGAACTGAAGTTGGTCTCCCACGAAAGCAAATTAAGTAAGTTTGGAATCCCTCATTCCCGGGTCGTAGTGCTTAACACCAAGTTATTGCCAATGTGCAACATTAGCTATGAGACCGTTGATAAATATCTCTTATCAACCTTTGTGGAAAGGTGACACTACAACACCAATAATTTTTACCTCCTTGTTCATGAGATGATCATCACTTTGAAAGATATATCGACGTTGTTGCATTTCCCTGTTGTGAGGGAAATTTTTGTATTCACCATTAGCTTTTATATCAATGTCATCATTGTTAGTTGAGCTCCTTGGGCTATAGTTAATAGTGTTTCAACATAGTTGAGGGATTTTTGTGGTGCTCACATCATATTGAGTTAGTTGCATGAGGTGTATGAGCATCATCGACCATAGATAGAAGTATGCGCTTATTTGTTGCATCTGGTTATATGCACAATATTTGTTTTTAAAGTGCAACATATGTTAATGTGTCATATTTGTCGTTATTCGACAAATTAAGGATGTGGGGTGGGTTTGGTGAGTTGTCGCACTATGTACAATCAACTAGGGGATAGTTGCTTTGTGCAGACAAAGTATAGTTAGAAGGTTATGTCACGCTCTTACACTTAAATAATACATATAATTTGAACAACTTATATTTATTTTCAATTACATATATGAATAATTTTGAGTTCATGATGAGTTAGACGTGGATATATGAACACTTTTCAAGGATGAGAGTGAGGAATATCAATCTCATGTTAGAAGCTCTTCCATCGGGCGTCCTGTTATGTCATTGAAGCCATATACGTATAGTTGGCATTCTGCATGTGCAAATAGATGATTTTAACCTTACTCGAGGTGATTTGGAGTCCTTATGATGATGATAGTCTTAGTCGGCTATTTGAGACAACAACAATGTTCTCAAGCTATGTTCAACTCGGGACGTGCTCATATCAACATTTGTCAGAGCGTGTATTATGGTAGTTTGGGTACGAGCATATGATTCCTCGGTCTCCCCAACCTTTTGAATGAGGTGTAGTTGCAATTATTGATGACCGATGGTTGCACTTTATCAACCATCTTGTTATCGGTGTGAATGACTTCACATCCCTCAACATTTTGTAGTTAAATACATGCATTGGTTCAAATTAGTGTCAAACTTTTGCATACTTCCTCGAGAAAACAGAGATCTACCATATTCATTGTCATTCACATGATCTAGATGATGACCAAACATGACTGACATCCTGGTAGGAGTGTTCTTGTCTTATCAGTTATTTATATTGTTTTCATCTATTGTTATTTTACCATGATTAATTATTTTAATATTTTAAGTGTCCAATGTCACTTTAGTGAATCCAGAATATATTCAAGAGGATCACCAACATTTTATAGTGTATGATCAATTGTGAACATTTGGCTGAAGGTAATACAACACGAGACAAAACCCACATTGTCATCATAGATGAGAGAGTTGTTTACACCAGATGTACACGTGGTGTATGAGGCAGGCGACATGAACATACTAATAATTCTTAGAGAGTTTTGCAATGTACTTAAGATTAATAATTATATTGTACAAATTTTTTAACGTTTCATATTTGTCGTTATTCGGCAATTTCAAGATGTGTGGAGGGTGTGGTGAGTTGCCGCACTATGTACGATCAACTAGGGGATACTTGCTTTGTGCAGACAAAGTAGTTAGGAGGTTATGTCACGCTCTTACACGTAAATAATACATATAATTTGAACAATTTATATTTATTTTCAATTATATATGTGAATAATGTTGAGTTCATGATGAGTAATACGTGGATATATGAACACTTTTCAAGGATGAGAGTAAGGAATATCAATCTCATATGTTAGAAGCTCTTCCATCGAGTGTATTGTTATGTCACTGGAGCCATATACGTACAATTGGCATTGTACATGTGCAAATAGTTTATCTTACACATGCTCGAGGTGCTTTTGAGTCCTTATGATGGTGATAATCCTAGTCGGCTATTTGAGGCAACAATAATGTTCTCAAGCTATATTCGGCTTGGGACGTGCTCATAGTAACATTTGTCAGAGTGTGTACTATGGTAGGTTGGGTACGAGCATATGATTCCTCAGTCTCCCCCACCTTTTGAATGAGGTTGTAGTTGCAATTATTGATGACCGATGGTTGCACTTTGTCAACCATCTTGTTATTGGTGTATCTGACTTCACATCCCTCAACATTTTGTAGTTGGATACATGAATTAGTTCAAATTAGTGTTAGACCTTTGCATACTTCCTCGAGCGGACAAAGATCTACAATATGCATTGTCGTTCACATGATTTAGATGATGACCAAACATGACTGACGTCACGGTAGGAGCATGCTTGTATGATGAGTTATTTATATTGTTTTATTTATTGTTATTTTATCATGATTATTTGTTTTAATATTTTAAGTGCCCAGTGTCATTTTAGTGAATCCATAATATATTCACGAGGATCACCAACATTTTACAGTGTATGATCGATTGTGAACATGTGACAAACAATAATCCAGCACGGGATGAAACCCACATTGTATGCAATTAGCTTGTGTCATCACAGATGAAAGGGTTGTTTACACCAGATGTCCACGTGATGAACGAGGCAGGTGATATGGACATAGTTATAATTCTTGGAGAGTTTTACAATGTACTTAAAGTTAATAATTATATTGTAGAAACTTTTAATCATTAATATATAAGATATTGTCATGATTTATTGTGTTTATTTTATATGAATATTGTTACTATTAAAAAATAATTATATTAAACTAATTAATTATGTTTAAAATACAAAAATGACTTTTTAAAATTAATTATGTTTGAAATTAATTGTAAAAAAATATAAAAAAATGATGTTTTTCGGAGAGTATATGTTTTTTATTTAGATTGTTCATTCTGGAATGTATAGCCAAAATACATCTTTTGTACTAGATTGTACATTTAAAAATGCAAATTTCAAAGGGAAAAATTGGATTTTCAAATTATATGGGATGCCTTTTTAAATTATGGAGGTGCACAATGTAAATATCTGATTCAGCCTATTCTTTTTGTCGATCAGAAGTGAAATAGCCCAAATATAGTTTCTTCCTGCACCTTTATTTATTCTTTCTATACCCCTACAATGTTATGCAAAGACAAACCTATCCCTAGTATTTTCTAAAAACCCTAAAATGCACATAACACTCGCACTCTACTTTTTTTTTCTTCCTTTGCACACAGACTGCATACAGACAGGCTGCATTGTTATCTAAATGGTGACGCTGCTGCATCTCTTAGCACAGGAAGATGTTTCTCTTGGTGGTGGTCGATGGTGTCTCCGACGACTTGGTGGTGGTTCGGTGGTTTCTCTTGGCGGTTCTCTGTTCGAAGAAGAAGGTAAGTAATTTTTTTTTGGTTTTCAGATCTGTAGTTTCATTTTTTTGTGGATTTTCATTTTCGTAGTACATGTGTTGTCATTCCAACCAGTGTAGTCTGCTAGGTTTACAAAACAGGGAATCCACAGGTTTTTTTGTCTTCCAAAATATTGAATCTGCATAAATCTTGGATTTGGGCATCCGTAAATCTTCTGGATTTCGGCTTTGCGGATCTGTAGTATGTATCTGGATTTCAGGATCCGGAATATATATATATATATATATATATATATATGCGAAATGCACAATGTTGTGTTCAATTCTTTACATTCCAATTCGTTGGTTTAATATGTGGATCATGACTGCTTGTTTGTGATACTAGTCATTGGTTTAGGGTGGGTGAGATTGTGTGCGTTGTTTGTAATTTGGTTTTACTTGAATGATGTAATTGAAGAAAAATGGTTGAAGGCTTACAGGCAGATGCATTTGCATGAACGGATACTCAGACAGTTTGGATATAAATAGTGTATCCCTTGTCACCCAGTCACCGTCCATGATGGTGATCCCTCCACATATGAGATCTTGTACATGATAATCTCATACAGGATGTCGCCTAATATGATTCCAATAACACGATAGGGATATTCTAAGGACATGTTATGGATTCAACTTGAGTTGGAATATGATTAGGCACTTTTTAAGAATTGGATCAATGTTCTTAACATTCAAGAACTCACCAAAACTTGAGCCACAAGCCAAAACTCATGTAGAAACCCATTTCTTATCAAATGAACCGATTAAAATGCACAAGAACAAAATTGAACCGATTAAAATGACTTACAATTGAAAAGAACCGAACAAAAGCATGAAAGAAATGAAATGAACCGATTAAAACAGTAACGAAAGAAGATGAACCGAACAAAACAAAAAAGAAAGCTAAAGAACCGCATAGAAGAGCAAGAAAAGACCTAAGACATGTTTTAAGAGTTTATATGGACATGGAAATGGATGAATAAGATGGAAAAGAGAAGGGAACTTATGTGGTTGGAGTTCTTGGAGATGAACACGCCACTTGAAGG
>Ga0123342_1010668_pt1 | contig 10409 bp, 10 predicted proteins | sample Turbeawhitnodule_FD_89960 | JGI IMG/M metagenome (GOLD analysis project Ga0123342, IMG submission 89960) | Root nodule microbial communities of legume samples collected from Mexico - Turtle bean Mexico white nodule | ecosystem: Host-associated > Plants > Roots > Nodule | place: Mexico: Nepantla... | reverse complement strand
TTTAGATTATAATATACACAATTTTATTTTTTTCATAAATATATATATATATATATATATATATATGTATATATATATATTAATTCTTTAGATTTTAACCTTTATATTTTAAAATATTATGCAGATAAATTTGAATTTAAAAGTAATTCATATTTAAAATAATAAATTAATAAAGATAATTATAAATCAGAAATTTATTTTGAATTTCATATGATAGAAAGGGTTACATCATTTATGTTTAAATTTGATATAATAATATTGTGATATGATTAGCTGAAATTTAAAGTAAATATGTTAATATTATAGTAAGAAAAAAAAAAGTAAACAATCTCACAAAATTTGAATTAAAAACAATAAACAAATTTGTATAAATAAACATGTAATTAAAAAAACATTAGAAAAAAATTAATATGTCTAGAAATTGCTATAACATATAAGTTTTAATACAATAAAAACATTATATAGTATAAATATGCACATGTACATCGACTACGCTTCCATCCCAATGACATTACTAATACAATATTTAAAAACACATGGAAGATAAAAGACAAATATAATCAAATAAAATTTACTGATATAAATTTTTATACAATAATATAATATTTATATTGTCAACTAATTGATGGTATATTTGACAAAATTAATTTATAAGCTAGTTGATCAATATAACTTAATTTTTATATTTATAACTTAAAATGCATATTAGTATAAAATTGTAAATCTTCTTTCATCTCATTGTGGACAAGATATACTAATCAAACTATTATAAAATTTAACCAAACGGTATGAAAGAAATAAGTTAAATTATATAATGATTTAAAAGAATTATTGAATTTAATTATAGTCTAGTTTGAATGAATTAAGCCATATTAACATATATCACAAATATAAAATAACATTATACACAGATATTTATGATGAATATGAATAATCTAACGTACATTTGAAAATTGTGCCAATTTTGTACAGGTTGAAAATTTTAAATCATCATAACTTTCAATATTGAATCTTTAACTTTGAATTTGATATGTTTTTTAGTGACAGGGTAGATATACACTATACTGAAATGCACAAAAATGTAAAACTATTGAATATTAGAACTTTAATAGATTTTAATGAACATAAATTCAGAATAAGTGTGCTTCTTGGAAAAAAAAAAAAAAAAATCATTTATTTTCCTAACTCCTTGAATTATAAGTAAACACAACATCACATAACGTGTAGGGTGACTGAAGAGTTACTTAGATTTTGACAAAATATAATATCACACTTAGCATTCAAACTTTTCCCCCAAGATAAATTTTAATATTCAATACAAAGATTTTAAAACAACCAATATTGATAAATTAAATTATCTAATAAATTGCACTCTCTTGGTAGGAAATAAACTCAATGAATTGTACTGATAAATTAATTGAAAAGGATTAGAAGAGTGAACGAACTCAAACTTTAAATTGTTTTTAGTTTTGAAGTGCTCTTGGATTGAAAGGTTATAGTGGAAGTGTAATGAAGAGGTGTAACTGCAATTCATTTGAATCACCACCATCAAACCAAAGTCCATAAGTTCCTTATTTCAATGCCCACTTCCTCAATTCCTGTGAGGAAACACACTATTAATTAGAATACAAATTTATCTAAGGTGTATGTTACTAACCTTATATTTTCCCAAAAAAACTATTGGTATTTACAATCTCAATTAACTCACTATCACATATTATTGGGTGTATCAAGATCTCATAGGAATCAAAACCAAAGGTGTTTTATGACTTGTTTTAATTAGCATCCATGCTTGTTTCACACCCCATTCCTTTTAAGTTACACTTTCACTCTAAACCTCCTCTGTCACCAATCTGCCACCACTTCTTTCTCCAAATATCATTCATCATTTTGGGTTCCAACAAGATGGGAAAAATGGTCAAATCTACTACCAAGTCTTCACCACCTGTTGCAGACTCTGCTGTTCCTGACTCTGCTGTTCGCAAAGACCATGTATGATTCAATAGTTTTATGATTTGGCTTTGTAGGTTTGTGGGATTCAATAAAAGTTGTAGTATTAGGCTTTCTCTGCTGTATTTGAGATTACATTCTTTTTAACAATAACCATTTTCTGTTTTTGATTTCCATGATTTTGATGATTGCAGGTTGTGGCTGATCATGACACTGATAAATGTATCATGATTGGTAGTATTCCAGTATTGCTATCTAAAAAGTCACCTAGTTGCAATTCAATTGGTGACAAACAACACCCTGAGTCAATGTCTAATTCTAATCATTCAATTTCCTCTTCAAGGAACGCCACTAATGTTTTTAACCCAAGAAATTCCAAGAGGAAAACTCGAGTTGATTTAGAATCTGCCTTCAGTGGAGACAAATGCAGTGTACCAAGCTCCAATTTTGAAATTTCTAAGTTACCACTTCCAAACAAAGTTTCCGAGACTAACTTGTCAACTCCCCAAGATGAATCACTTCAAAGTAGTAAATATTGGTGGAAGAAACCTGATTCTGTCAATAGACCTCATAATAGTAACACCAATTCAAACTATGCTGCAGTTGGTGCTCCCAAGTTGAATTCTTCAGTTAACAAGCTACAGTTCAGACCATATGACATTTGCACTCATGGAAGAAGAAATCATGTTTTAATAGGAGCTACTTTGCCTGGAGAAAACAAGGAAGGTAGATTTGAGATGCAGGAGGAAAAGACAGAAGGGTTTGTGTTGAGGCCTGGGATGGTTCTCTTGAAAAATTTCATAAGCCATGATGAACAGGTACTTCATTTTCACTTGCTTCAGCATGTAGGATACTGTTTTCTAATTCCTTTTAACATAGAATAAGTAGAAATTTCAATTTACAACAAAAATTATTTTGCAGCAACCATTTTGTGTTAAATAAGACTCTTGTCATTATTACTATTACTATTTTAGGCAGAGAAGATGGTTTAACATGTTAAATTCTTGAATCAATAAGATAAACACATTAAACTGACTTTGCTAGTATAAACTTTTGATTCAATAGATCAAATTACTGATTTTTAAATCAATTGTATTTTGTTTCTCAACTTTAACTGCAGTTACAGTGCTTGGTGCATCACACACACTAATTGCACAGTTTGATCAAACTTTATCTGATTTGGAGAGTAGGAAGAGGTTGACTACTTTGACAGCAACAAATAGGACAATAAGAAGAGACATATTTTGGAAATCAGCTAATTGTGTTTAATATGATGCATAACATGCAACTAATTTGTTCTACTATCTTTTGTTGGATTGTTGCATAATGCATTTCATTCATAAAAGTTTCCCATGTATCCATTATGTTGCAATGTAATTTTATTACCATTTGCTGAAAAGTTGTTAATCATATCTTGTAACTTTAATTAATTTACTGTAACATTTTTAGGTGGGGATAGTGAAAGTTTGTCGTAAACTTGGTCTAGGCCCTGGAGGATTCTATCAACCAGGATATGCAAATGGAGCAAAACTTCGATTAAAGATGATGTGTCTTGGTATGGATTGGGATCCTCAGACCTATAAATATGGAACCAAACGGGCATTTGATGATAGCACCCCACCAAGTATTCCCAATCAATTCAGTGAACTAGTAGCACGATCAATCCAAAAAGCTCAATCTCTAACTAAAGAGGAATATAGAGTTCATGATGTGAACGATGTTCTTCCTTCAATGACTCCTGACATCTGCATAGTCAATTTTTATACAAACTATGGAAAGCTTGGTCTTCATCAAGTTAGCACCTAACTTCCTACACTACTTTGATTTGCTTCTCATTGTGGAAACTGATGAAATACATTGTTATTTATTGACTTACTCTTACATTTATATTTTTCACTTGTGCTAATAGTAACTTTTCTGAATAAGTTTTTGGATTATTGATATGATTTTTGGTTGTTCTAGTCAAATCTAGTCTGAATTGTCTTATTGGTCTATTTTCACACTGCTAAATACTATAAAGCATTAAGCTTTACATTTTTATGTTAGTTGTTTTATGTTATAGTATAGACAAACTCCCTCATGCATCTAACATGAAACTGCTTAATGCAGGATCGTGATGAAAGCAAAGAAAGTCTTCGAAAAGGGTTGCCTGTTGTGTCCTTCTCTATTGGTGATTCTGCAGATTTTCTTTATGGGGATGAGAGGAATGAAGAGGAGGCAGAGGCTGTAATTCTAGATTCTGGAGATGTGTTGATATTTGGTGGTGAATCTCGACATGTTTTCCATGGTGTGCCATCAGTTTTACCAAAGTCAGCTCCAAAACAATTGTTGAGAGATTCTAATCTTTCTCCTGGTCGACTCAATCTTACATTCAGACAATATTAATGTTCTTTAAAGAATTGCTATTTATGTTGTTACAGACATCTTTTTTACACTCATTTCTTATTATTGTCCAAGTGAATAGTTTAATGTTACATTGCTACCATGAATATCACTTCTTCATAATTATCATAGTTACATATGAAGTTAGCTAGTTGAATTTAGTTTACTATTTGATGTTGTGAGCACAGAAAAAAAAAATCTTGATGAGTTAATTTCAATGTCATGTTTCACCAAAATTATATGTTTTTTATGTTTTTCTTCTTTATTCAAGACCTCTGATGAAGATTCTGTTAGCATGAACTGTCCAAATAACTTATGGAATCGCATTCTACAGAACTTTGTTTGAATGCTTATACATGAAATTTTTTGAATATTTTGCTTGAATGAAGGTAAACAGTTATGTCTAGACTAACCCATTTCACTTTGTAAATTAAAATTTTACATTAACGTTTTAAGTTTTTATAAAAAATAAATAACCTTTCTTTTGTTATAAAGGTAAATATGTAAAGGCAGGTTCGTTTCATAATTTTGTTTTTATACATATTCTTTTATAAGCATTCTTCAAAACTAATATATTCTAATATTTTTAAAATTAGTTTGTCTTTGAACCAATAGAGTGTTACTTTAAAGTTTGGCTGACAATGAATATCTGATTTATCCAGATTTACTACTCACTTAATAAAAATTAATCTAATTCATTTTAAATTAATATTTGAAATTCTGGTAGACAAAAGGATTATTTCTGCTTGTGTTTTTGAGATTGGTAGTATTTGTTAATACTTTATATCTTGAATGATTGTTTTCAGTTTTTTATTAGGTTTTTACTGTTGGTTTTGGTTGCACTTTGAGAATTTTACGAATCAATTTTGTCGTGATTGGATCACATGTTTATAGGAAAATATATCAATCTATATATATATTAGCTTCAAATCTTAATAATTATTGAAGATAAATAATAATAATAATAATCATCTCTTATAATTAGTGAATTTAAGTCAAAATTTATAAATAATAAATAATACTTTTTAAGTTAATAATAATAATAATAAAGAAGATTATTAGTTATCGATGTTATAGACAGAGTTTAAATATATGTAAAGTCAAATTTTTTTTCTGATATATTTACACCGTATAAAACATATACTTCACATTGTAATAAATAAATATTTTTATTTTTTTTAATTTAAATTATTATTATAATATTATAATGGTTTGTGAAGTGTATGTCTTTTAATTTTTTAGTTGTTAAAGATTTTTTTTTGTTTAGTTAATATTACCGTAAATGTAAGGATTGCTGTGAGTGATCTTCATAAGATGTAGAAGGCAGTTGCTTCCTCCACTGGCGCCGACAAAATTTTTAAAATCTATGTCCTTGTATTTTTTTATTTTGAAAAACAGTCTAGGGTAAGGTGCAGAGAAACTTGATTTATTTTTGTGATGGTTTGAGCTGTAGAGGAGGTGTTTTTAGTGTGGTTATGGAGGGACGTTTTCACTTTGAGGTCCGATTGACATTGTTGTGAGGTAAGAACATATTTAAACTGGTTTTTCGCATTTTGTTTGAGCTAAGGTGGTCCTGATTATCGTTATCCAGAAGCCTGGTTATTAACTTACGGATGCAAGTGTTCGAAATTCATTATTAGTCACTCCAGATATAGAAATTCGTAAGCAATTAACATTTGCAGTTGAAGCTTCCGGACACCCATGTCTGTAGTAGAAAAATGACTTAAGGATATGATTATCCGGAGTACGGTTCTGCATCTGGATGTACATATCCGGAATAGTTAAATGTGTTTCGGATTTGGGGATGTGGAAGAATATTTTTTGAGTTATGGATTTATATATCCAGAAGCTAAGTGATATTTTTTTTCCAGCTTGTCAATGGATACAACGGACTCATACATGGGAATTTCAGGGGAGATTGATGTGTGGGATGAATTAGATGATGTTGATATGGAGCAGTCAATAACTTATAATGGGTTAGATAATGAACATAGGGCACATGAGTGTAGTGAGGCATTTACTACAAATGAGGTATGGTAAATGTTAGGCTTGTGAATGTTATTTTTATGAATGATTTTAAAATTTGGCATATGTTATTGTAGGTATTTCGTGATCGAGATGAGCTGTTAGAGTGGGCGAGAAGTGTTGGCTATGGTTATGAGTTTGTTATTGTTATATTAAGGTCGGATACATGGACGGGGCAATGAGGAAGGATGACCTACGTATTATTAGGTTGTGAGAGAGGAGGTAAACACAGACGATATAAAAAATACTTAGATATCAGTCGAACGGGAAGTAGGGAGTGTGAGTGTCATTTCAGATTGCGAGGCAAACTAGTCAAAGGTGGTCAATGGTGGATGATTGAATTAATTTGTGGTTCTCACAATCATGATTTGGCAGAGACAATGGTGGGTCATCCGTATGATGGAAGGTTAAATGTAGAGGAAAAGGTTATGGTTGAGGATATGACTAAAACTTCAATGAAGCCAGTAAATATTTTACTAACCATGAAAGAGAGAAATGAGAAGAATGTCACAACGATAAAGCAAGTTTATAATGCAATGAGTGTTCACCAAAAGACCACAACGATGTCACAAAACAAAAATGCAACCGTTCATGTTGTTACTGGAGCAAAACATGTACGTGCATTGGTGTAGGTGTGAAGATGTGTCAAATGATGTGCAAGATATATTTTGGACACACCCAGATTCAGTAAAGCTAGTGAACTCATTTAATATTGTCATATTGATGGATAATACGTACAAAATGAACAAGTACAGGATGTCGTTACTTGAGGTTGTTGGGATTACATCAACTGGTTTGACTTTTTCCGTTGCATTTTGTTTACTAGCAGTAGAAAAGGAAAATAATTTTTTATGGGCCCTTGACAAACTTAAAGGGTTGTTTTTGAGAGTTGATTCATACCCTAGGGTGGTGGTATGTGATAGAGATGCTTCCTTAATGAATGCAATTAGAATCGTGTTTCCTGAAACTTATAATTTGCTTTATCGATTTCACAATGATAAAATTGTGAAAGCAAAATGTAAAATGTTGGTGCATCCAAGAGAGGAATGGGATCAAGTAATGCAAGCTTGGGGATCTATTGTGGATTGTGGTATTGTTGAGGCCTTTGAAGATTGTGTCAATGCTCTTCAAGTTGTATGTTCTTCATGGCCTATATTTGTTGATTATGTGATGGTTACATGGTTACGTCCACACAAAGAAAAATTTGTGAAGGCATAGACAAATAAGGTCATGCACTTAGGAAACACAACAAGTAACAGGGTTGAGGCGGCACACTAGAGCCTAAAGAGAATTCTTCAGAATACCATGGGCGATTTATGTTTCTGCTGGGATTCAATCAATAAGATGATTATTTTACAACATAATGCAATCAAAGCTTCATTCCCAAAGAGTCTGCATGTGGTCGGACATCGGTTTAAGGTTACAGCTTACAAAAAATTGTTAGGTTTTGTGTCAAAATATGCTTTGAACCTTATTGTCGAAGAGCTTGATAGGATTAAATTAGTGGGATTGTATAAAAGGTATAAATGTACTCTTACATGTACTCATGGTCTTCCGTGTGCGTGTGAATTGGCTTCGTTTGGTGTGGGTAGCATACCACTTAAATTAGTAGATGTCATGTGGACTCAATTAAGCTTTGAAGATATTGCAACTGAACAATGTTCATTTGAGTTGTCAATTGACATAGAGTTTGAGGTGATCGCAAAGCGGTTCAAAGACTTGGACGTTGCAGGTAAGGTTAACATCAAACTAAATTGCAAGAAATTGCCTTTCCAGAGAAGACATCTATTTACGCACCACATGCTAAGGTCAAAACAAAAGGTGCTGTAAAGATGACTCGTCTACCAAATTCATGAGATCAACTAAGCGAATCCCTTCTTATTTTGGACATGTGGATTTCTTACACTCACAACATGATAGTTGTTCGAGTAAAAAATCTAATGAAGGACACTTACCACAAATTCTACCACCAAAATCTAGTCCTCACCATCTTACTATTCATAAAAATAACATCCAATCAAAAATTAAAATGAAACACTATAAAAGAACAAATAAAAAATACCATATTACTAAGTGCCCTAATATTATAACACAAATTTTAAGGGCAGAGATAGTAGGAACATCAATGATCATAAAAAACCACTGCAAAAAAGCCTTCTAGATCCCTTCATCCGCAGTAAATACGAATATTAATATCTGAAATTAATTAATACACAAAACCTTTCACACGAAGTCATCCGCAGCACATAAATCACTTGCGGATAATAATATCCGAAAGTCAAAAATCACTTTCGCCTAAAACTATCTTAAACGCACAGGGCATGTTAAAACTGACCTTGTCTTCTCCGGTGGCTTCGTTCACTGTCGTCGTCGAACTCCCTCACAGACGATGTTTCAATGACCACAACCATGGATGTCCTTCGCTCCTGGGTTTGTGTTCATTGAAGGACTCGTTCAAGTAAAGCTTTTGCTGCCTCAGAGGAGAAATGCAAACAGAAATAAAGGTGGCGGTGGCGGCGGCTGCGTTGGCTGCGAAAATGAAAGGGATTGGGGGTTGTGATTGGGTGCAAATTTCACTTAACCTAATTTCAATTTCATTAAGGACATTTTATTATTTTCGCATAATTAAATTATTTAGACGGGGTGCAGGGAGAATCAGCCGATGTAGGAATCACTTCATAGATCACAAAACAGATATAGTTGGCTTATAAAGAGAAGATGGCCCATAAGGGATTTGTCTTCTGGTGACTGCAACAGCAAACAAAATACCTATCACAATCCTAAACCAGAGATAAAGCTTTGTGATTATCTTTGTTACAATTTTAATGGTAGATTAAATCAATCTCTCCCATGGTTGCTGTCCTCCGGGGACCTACTGAGTAATTAAGCTGCTGAAAGCACTATTTGATAGGAAGCTAACTAAACCCTACTTACTCTTGGATTCCTAAATAAACATAATCAGAAATATTTTTTATTGTTACTTGATCATGATGACCCTACAATATCATCATCCAACAAAAATATAAACCACAAATATTATAAATATTAATTTTAATTTGCAAACAGAAGGAACTAAAATAAAAACAAAATATTATAAATATTATTTTTAATATTCTATTATAATCTTGTAAAATCCTTAAGCCACTTAATTTTCCTTCTCTTGGGCGTATTTAACCCGTAAGGTGGAGGAAGAAATAACCTTACATATATTTAGTGGGTCAATTCTTCCTTCTACCCTGCACTTTATTCTCCTACTAATATATTTACTAAAATACATTTTTCTATTACTAGAAAAAAATTCCTCGCTACTTTTAAAATATGTCAAACATCTTTCGAATTGTATGTTTTGTAAACTGAAACGATTTTCTACATTAAAGTATTCAGAATTATATTTCAAATTCTAAATAATGCAATTTGAAATATTTGTAATCCAAATATTCTAATACCATATTCCAAATTCCAAATTCTCAGATTAAACTACAATTCCAAATTCCATTATTTTTTATAACAAAATATACGAGAGAGGTAAGAAGAAAAGAGAGAAAAGTATAAAATAATTTTATTAATGTAATAAAACATAGTCTAGCTAAAAATGTTATAATATTTTACTGTGTAAACATTAGGTCTTTATTATATTAAGAAAGTTGAAACCAGTTTTGTACTATATCAAGGGCCATGAGACTGGATCGAAATTCGTTCTTTATGAATTATGATTAATGTATATTTCTTAACAGAAGCAAATAAACAAATTGAAGCTCGCATAAATCCAAATTCAATGTCGAGATTTCATGTAAGAACTCTTCTGTCTTAGAATTGCATCACATACGTTCACTGCATCTAGATTATCTTTGACATTATGCACCCTAACAATATTAGCCCCTCCTAAAATACCAGCTGTGACAGAAGCGATTGTAGCAGGATCCCTCTCGGCTGCAGGACGAGGGCAAATTTCACCTAAAAACCTCTTTCTCGAGGGTCCAATTAGCATGGGAGCATGAGAGATGGACAAACTTCTTGTGCCAATCTCTTTTCTGATATCAGGTAGTCCCAAG
>Ga0123342_1010667_pt1 | contig 10410 bp, 5 predicted proteins | sample Turbeawhitnodule_FD_89960 | JGI IMG/M metagenome (GOLD analysis project Ga0123342, IMG submission 89960) | Root nodule microbial communities of legume samples collected from Mexico - Turtle bean Mexico white nodule | ecosystem: Host-associated > Plants > Roots > Nodule | place: Mexico: Nepantla... | reverse complement strand
TTCTTATCACATGGCCAGTGGTTATGAGGTGAGTTACTCAGCAAAAAGCCCACTCTTAAACAACCTCTAAGCACTACCTAAGACACACTTAACGCAAAGCAAAATACAAATGAAATGTACATAAAAGTCTTCATCAAACACAATCTTGAAGGGGTAGCAACCATCTTCAACAGACTTAACTGTCAAACCAAATCAATTGGTTGTTTCGTGGTTTCAACCCATTGTTTCTTTGAAAATCCTAACAAAATGCAGTTTTTGATTGGTGAATATGTTTTAAATGATTTCTAACTGAATACGCTCCTTCATTAAATGCTTTGACCAATCTTTGCAAAATATAAATAGTTGTTTTATGTTTTCAAATAAGTAAGAAATTTTATTGAGAAATTCATGAGGAGAGAAAATCATGAAAACTACAATACATAGACAAAAATAAATATGTAAATAGTGTACATCAAGAGTGATCAAGTGCTTTGAAGAATCCAAATCCAAGGTGTTTGACGAAAGGCTGGTGTTGCTGTTGTGTGTGGGTGGGATCTGGGTAGATTAAAGTGTGATCCCCTCTTTGAATCTAAAACTAATGTAAATTAAAACCTTTTTGAAATTAAGTGTTTTTCCAACTAAGTGAAAAACAATATGTTGTTTCGTCGAATTATCTGGTTGTTTTACTCTTAGGAGTTTTGAAAAAGGTTGAATGCTGTTTTACTTGGTTGACTTAACTGTCAAACCAAATCAAATGGTTGTGTCGTGGTCTCAACGCATTGTTTCTTTGAAAATCCTAACAGAATTCAGTTTTTGATTGGTGAATCTCTTTTAAATGATTTCTAACTAAATACGCTAATTCATTAAATGCTTTTACCAATCTTTGGAAAATATAAATAGTTTTTTTATGTTTTCAAATAAGTAAGAAAAAGTTTTGAGAAATTCACGAGGAGAGAAAATCATGAAAATAACAAGAAAATAATGGAAATAGAAAGGGAGATAGAAGGAGGAGAGAGAGAATGAGGGAGAACAAAGACAATTGGGATTTGATGGGACAAGATTAAATATTCCCACATTCAAAGGGAACAGTGATCTGAAGCTTACTTGGAGTGGAATATTAAAGTAGAACATATGTTTACTTCCAATTAGTATAATGATAAAACCATTTTTTCTTGTAGTGACAAATACAATACGTAAAGGAAAAAAAATGTAAACAGTGTTGATCAAGAGTGATCAATTGCTTTGAAGAATCCAAATCCAAGGTTTTTGATGAAAGACTGGTGTTGCTGTTGTGTGTGGGTGGGATCTGGGTAGATTAAAGTGTGATCCACTCTTTTGTTAAATCTAAAACTAATGTGAACTAAAACCTTTTTGAAATTAACTATTTTTCCAACTAAGTGAAAAACAACTTGTTGTTTTGTCGAATAAATCGGTTGTTTTACTCTTAGGAGTTTTGAAAAAGGTTGAAAGTTGTTTGACTTGGTTCACTTAACAGTCAAACCAAATCAATCGGTTGTTTCGTGGTTTCAACTGATTGTTTCTTTGAAAGTCCTAATAGAATTCAATTTTTGATTGGTGAATCTTTTTTAAATGATTTCTAACTGAATACGCTCGTTCATTAAATGATTTGAGCAATCTTTAGAAAATATAAATAGTTTGTTTATGTTTGCAAATAAGTAAGAAACAATTTTGAGAAATTCATGAGGGGAGAAAATCATGAAAATAACAAGAAAATCATGGAAATACAAAGAGAGATAGGAGAAGGAGAAGAGAGAATGAGGGAGAACAAAGACAATTGGGATTTGATAGGATAAGATTAAATATTCCTACATTCAAATGGAACAGTGATCTGAAGCTTACTTGGAGTGGGATATTAAAGTAGAACATATGTTTACTTGCAATTAGTGTAATGATAAAACCATTTTTTTCTTGTAGTCACAACTACAATACTTAGAGAAAAAAAAATGTAAACAATGTTGATTAAAAGTGATCAAGTGCTTTGAAGAATCCAAATCCAAGGTGTTTAATGAAAGTTGGTGTTGCTGTTGTGTGTAGGTGGGATCTGGGTAGATTAAAGTGTGATACACTCTTTTGTTGAATATAAATTAATGTGAATAAAATCTTTTTGAAATTAACTTTTTTTCCAACTAAGTGAAAAACAATCTGTTTTTTTTCCGAATCAACCGGTTGTTTTACTCTTAGGAGTTTTGAAAAAGGTTGAAAGCTGTTTGACTTGGTTAACTTAACTGTCAACCCAAATCAAATGGTTGTTTCGTGGTATGAACCTATTGTTTCTTTTAAAATCCTAACAGAATTCAGTTTTTGATTGGTGAATATGTTTTAAATGATTTCTAACTAAATACGCTATCATTAAATGCTTTGACCAATCTTTGGAAAATATAAATAGTTTGTTTATGTTTTCAAATAAGTAAGAAAAAGTTTTGAGAAATTCATGAGGAGAGAAAATCATGAAAACTACAATACATAGAGAAAAAATAAATATGTAAACAGTGTTTATCAAGAGTAATCAAGTGCTTTGAAGAATCCAAATCTAAGGTGTTTGATGAAAGGCTGGTGTTGCTGTTGTGTGTGAGTGTGATATGGGTAGATTAAAGTGTGATCCACTCTTTTGTTGAATAAAAAACTAATGTGAATTAAAACCTTTTTGAAAGTAAGTGTTTTTCCAACTAAGAGAAAAACAATATGTTGTTTTGTCGAATCAACCTATTGTATTACTCTTAGGAGTTTTGAAAAAGGTTGAAAGCTGTTTGACTTGGTTGACTTAAATGTCAAACTTATTCATTTGTTGTTTCATGGTTTCAACCCATTATTTCTTTGAAAATCCTAACATAATTCAGTGTTTGATTGGGGAATCTGTTTTATATGATTTCTAACTAAATATGCTCCTTCATTAAATGCTTTGACCAATCCTTGGAAAATATAAATAGTTTGTTTATGTTTTCAAATAAGTAAGAAAAAGTTTTGAGAAAATCATTAGGAGAGAAAATCATGAAAATAACAAGAAAATCATGAAAATAGAAAGGGAGATAAGAGAAGGATAGGAGAAAATGAGGAAGAACAAAGACAATTGGGATTTGATGGGATAAATTAAATATTCCCGCATTCAAAGGGAACAATGATCTGAGGCTTACTTAGAGTGGGATAATAAAGTACAACATATGTTTACTTGCATTTAGTATAATGATAAAACCATTTTTTCTTGTAGTGACAACTACAATACATAGAGAAAAAATAAATATGTAAACAGTGTTGATCAAGAGTGATAAAGTGCTTTGAAGAATCCAAATCCAAGGTGTTTAATGAAAGGCTGGTGGTGCTGTTGTGTGTGGCTGGGATCTAGGTAGATTAAAGTGTTATCTACTCTTTTGTTGAATCTAAAACTAATGTGAATTCAAACCTTTTTGAAATTAAGTGTTTTTCCAACTAACTGAAAAATAATCTGTTGTTTTGTCGAATCAACCGGTTGTATTACTCTTAGGAGTTTTGGAAAAGATTGAAAGCTGTTTGACTTGGTTGACTTAACTGTCAAACCAAATCAATTGGTTGTTTCGTGGTTTCAACCCATTGTTTTTTTAAAATCCTAATAGAATTCAGTTTTTGATTGGTGAATCTGTTTTAAATGATTTCTAACTAAATACGCTCCTTCATTAAATGCTTTGACTAATCTTTGGAAAATATAAATAATTGTTTTATGTTTTCAAATAAGTAAGAAAGAGTTTTGAGAAATTCATGAGGAGAGAAAATCATGAAAATAACAAGAAAATCATGAAAATAGGAAGGGAGATAGGAGGAGGAGAACAGAGAATAAGGGAGGACAAAGAGAATTGGGATTTGATGGGATAAGATTAGATATTTCCACATTCAAAGGGAACAGTGATCTGAGGCTTACTTGGAGTGGGATATTAAAGTAGAACATATGTTTACTTGCAATTAGTATAATGATAAAACCATTTTTTCTTGTAGTGACAACTACAAAACATACAGAAAAAATAAAAATGTAAACAGTGTTGATAAAGAGTGATCAAGTGCTTTGAAAAATCCAAATCCAAGGTGTTTGATGAAAGGCTTGTGTTGCTGTTGTGTGTGGGTGGGATCTGGGTAGATTAAAGTGTTATCCACTCTTTTGTTGAATCTAAAACTAATGTGAATTCAAACCTTTTTGAAATTAAGTGTTTTTCCAACTAACTGAAAAACAATCTGTTGTTTTGTCTAATCAACCGGTTGTATTACTCTTAGGAGTTTTGAAAAAGATTGAAAGCTGTTTGACTTGGTTGACTTAACTGTCAACCAAATCAATTGGTTGTTTCGTGGTTTCAACCCATTGTTTCTTTGAAAATCCTAACATAATTCAGTTTTTTTGATTGGTGAGTATGTCTTAAATGATTTCTAACTGAATACGCTCCATCATTAAATGCTTTGACCAATCTTTGGAAGATAGAAATAGTTTGTTTATGTTTTCAAATAAGTAAGAAACAGTTTTGAGAAATTCATGAGGAGAGAAAATCATGAAATTTAGAAGAAAAACAAGAAGATAGAAAGGGAGATAGGAGGGGGAGAAGAGAGAATGAGGGAGAATAAAGACAATTGTGATTTGATAGGATAAGATTAAATATTCCCACATTCAAAGGTAATAGTGATTTGAAGCATACTTGGAGTGGGATATTAAAGTAGAACATATGTTTACTTGCAATTAATATAATGATAAAACCATTTTTTCTTTTAGTGACAACTACAATACATAAAGAAAAAATAAATATGTAAACAATGTTGATCAAGAGTGATAAAGTGCTTTGAAGAATCCAAATCCAAGGTTTTGATGAAAGACTGGTGTTGCTGTTGTGTGTGTGCGGGATATGGTAGATTACAGTGTGATCCACTCTTTTGTTGAATCTAAAACTAATGTGAATTAAAACCTTTTTGAAATTAACTAAACAATCTGTTGTTTTGTCGAATCAACCGATTGTTTTACTCTTAGGAGTTTTGAAAAAGGTTGAAAGGTATTTGACTTGGTTGACTTAACTGTCAAACGAAATCAATTGGTTGTTTCGTAGTTTCAACCCACTGTTTCTTTGAAAATCCTAACAAAATTCAATTTTTGATTGCTGAATCTGTTTTAAATGATTTCTAACTAAATTCGCTCCTTCATTAAATGTTTTGACCAAGCTTTGGAAAATATAAATAGTTTGTTTAGGTTTTCGAATAAGTAAGAAACAGTTTTGAGAAATCCATGAGGAGAGAAAATCAAGAAAATAACAAGAAAATCATGAAAATAGGAAGGGACATAGGAGGAGGAGAAGAGAGAATGAGGGAGAACAAAGACAATTGGGATTTGATGGGATAAGATTAAATATTCCCACATTCAAAGGGAACAGTGATCTGAAGCTTACTTGGAGTGGGATATTAAAGTAGAACATATGTTTACTTGCAACTAGTATAATGATAAAACCATTTTTTCTTGTAGTGGCAACTTTAATACATAGAGAAAAAAAATATAAACTGTGTTAATTAAGAGGGATCAAGTGCTTTGAAGTATCCAAATCGAAGGTGTTTGATGAGAGTCTGGTGTTGCTGTTGTGTGTGGGTGGGATCTGGGTAGATTAAAGTGTGATCCACTCTTTTTTTGAATCTAAAACTAATGTGAATTAAAATCGTTTTGAAATTAAGTGTTTTTCCAACTAAGTGAAAAATAATCTTTTGTTTTGTCGAATCAACCGGTTGTTTTACACTTAGAAGTTTTGATAAAGGTTGAAAGCTGTTTGACATGGTTGACTTAATTGTCAAACCAAATCAATTGGTTGTTTCATGGTTTCAACCCATTGTTTCTTTGAAAATGCTAAGAAAATTCAGTTTTTGATTAATTAATCTGTTTTAAATGATTTCTAACTAAATCCGCTCTTTCATTAAATGTTTTGACCAATCTTTGGAAAATATAAATAGTTTGTTTATGTTTTCAAATAAGTAAGAAAGAGTTTTGAGAATTCATGAGGAGAGAAAATCATGAAATAACAAGAAAATAATGAAAATAGAAAGGGAGATAGGAGGAGGAGAAGAGAGAATGAGGGAAAACAAAGACATTTGGGATTTGATGGGAGAAGATTAAATATTCCCACATTGAAATGGAACAATGATCTAAAGCTTACTTGGAGTGGGATATTAAAGTAGAACATATGTTTACTTGCAATTAGTATAATGATAAAACCATTTTTTCTGGTAGTGACAACTACAATACATAGAGAAAAAATAAATATGTAAACAGTGTTGATCAAAAGTGATCAAGTGCTTTGAAGAATCCAAATCCAAGGTGTTTGATGAAAGGCTGGTGTTGCTGTTGTGTGTGGATGAGATTTGGGTAGATTAAATTGTGATCCACTCTTTTGTGGAATCTAAAACTAATGTGAATTAAAACCTTTTTTAAATTAAGTGTTTTTCAACTAAGTGAAAAACAATCTGTTGTTTTGTCGACTCAACCGGTTGTTTTACTCTTAGGAGTTTTGAAAAAGGTTAAAAGTATTTTGACTTGGTTGACTTAATTGTCAAACCAAATGAATTGGTTGTTTCGTGGTTTCAAGCATTGTTTCTTTGAAAATCCTAACAGAATTAAGTTTTTGATTGGTGAATTTGTTTTAAATGATTTCTAACTGAATACGCTCCTTCATTAATTGCTTTGACCAATCTTTGGAAAATATAAATAGTTTGTTTATGTTTTCAAATAAGTAAGAAATAGTTTTGAGAAATTCAGTTTGACAGATTTGATCTTAAGATTTCAAGATTCACATCAAGCTTGGGATTTTCAAGTGAGAATGGAATAGGATTGCAATTGTATTCTTTTCAGATTGTACTGTGATCAACTGTAATCCTTTATCAACCTTCTGTATTTTTGTTGTTGTGTTGCCAAAGAGTATTGTGTGTTATTGAGGTGTTCAAGATCAATACTCTTGGTGTTTTGTAATCTGGTTTGATTGCTTAGTGGATTACCCAGTGGTTTCTGGGAACTGGATGTAGCTCTTGTTGTAAGAGTGAACCAGTTTAAATTGTTTGTGTGCATTTCTCTCTCTCTTTAACTCCTTTAAATTTTGTTTGTAAGTTGTTTAAGTTTTAACTGGCATAAACAACCGATAGATTCGAAGAAACAACCGATTGTTTTTTTTTGTGCTTTGCTTTAAAACAGTTTGTGTTCTTGGCTAACTTGATTTCTCTTCTAGTTTTCTATATAGAATTTCATTGAACCTTCAAAATTTTTTGAAAATCTCTTATAAACAATTCACCCTCGGTTGTTTAAGGCCATATATTCTAACAAACATGACACTTGAAACTTAAGACTTTTAACAAACAGGAAGCATGCACTGGATGATTGCTATTTTTTTTCTCTGTTTTCCTCTACTTCTTTTTTCTCTATTTTCCTCTTTTTATTTTTTTTCCTGTTTTCCTCTTTTATTTATTAAAGATGAACAATATCGTGAGTAGTGCCATGTGTTAGGTTTGATGGCTACAACAAGAGGGGGGGGGGTGAATTGTTTTCAAACTATTTTTACAAATACTTTTCTTAGAATGAAGCTTTAACCAACAACTCAGAAAAACAATTCAGAAGACCAGTTCAATAGCCAAACAGAAACTGAAATCAGAAATTCAATCGGTTAAAGTTGCGATTTAACCGGTTGTTTAGGACAGCAAAAATTACAAACAATTTAATAAGAGATGAGATAGAGAGAATTACACACAGAGATTATATTGATTCACTCAATCACAGAGCTACATCCAGTCCTCAAATCACTGAGTTTTCACTATGCAATCAATCACAGATTACACAAACACCACACACAAAGAGGTGACTTTGAATCCCACAAAGCCTACTCACCCTCCTTGCACACAACAACCCCCTCAAGCCAGAATCACACTGACTTTACAGGATCTTACACAGTTATACATAATATTATATGAACAATTACAAGAACTTGAACAGGATTAGAAAACACCTGGTAAAACACAATACACTAGCATCCTATTGACTAGTTCTTTGAAAGACAACAAAGCCCAAGGCAATCTTGCTAAGACTTGAAGAAAAACCTTTCACAAACAGTTTTGGTAATCTCTCAAATCAATCTCACTTAGAGTATCAAAAGGTTTATGTTCTATCAATTCTTTTGTTGATTAACTCTAAAATCAAAAATCATCTTTTAAACGTTTGAATCAAAAGCATATTCAACGTTAGAACAAATAAGTTAAAAACAAATTTTCAAAAACTGTTACAAGCACATACATTTAATCGGTTAAAACCACAAATTAACTGGTTGAATGCTTTTGTCAATTATAAAACAATTTTAAAACCTTCTTTGTCAGCTAAGTTACAAACAACCAATTATCTCGATATTTTAATGGTTATTTTTCCCTTTGCATGGAAAAACACTTTAATCTTTAAAACTGATTGAAATGAGCTTTGTCTGAGATTCAAAACTGATCTTACGAAGATTCTAAACCCCAAACCAAAACCTAAACCTAAAACATCACACAGCTTCAGGCTTCACTTGGATTTGGCACATCAAAGCTTCCCATCTTCAACACCATGAACAATGTTGTGAACAGTGTTGTGAATAGTATCATGAACAGTGTCGTGAACAATACCGTGAACAATGATAAGGGAAAAAAATAGGATGCACAATTGTATTATAACTCAAACCTTTGCTCTCAATACCAAATGATATGATTCCAAATTGAACTAATAGTAGAATTAGGAATTTAGGGTTACAGAATGGAATCAATTAAAAATAGTAACAATGAAAACTTGGAGAAAGGGAGGTGCCACAAACAAGGTTTGATAAGCTTAAGGATGATCACCACAAGAATTGATGAATTCTTGATAAGATCACAAGAATCCTAGCAGAGATATTTCCAAAACATTCATCCTCATTATGAATTCCAAAAGTGTAGAAATAGAAATTTAGTTATAGGTCTTATCTCGTTTGAAAGGAAATAAAATAAGAAAACAATCCCTATATTTCAAGAAAGGATCATTTTTCCCAGTGGTTAAGTTGATACTTTCTAACTGGTTATAGGTTCAAATCCTAACTCCAAGCAAAATAATAATATTTTTATTCTAATACTCTAAGCATGTTATGCTTGTAATCAACATAGTCTTTTTAAAGTGTGGGCCATTTAACAATTGGTCATCCTCTCAGACATGGCTTCAACACAGACGTCTTGGTCATCCTCCATTTAGTACCCTAAAGTTCTTATTTCTTGTTTTACTTACAAAAGTGTCTGTTGAGTCTTTTGATGTTGATGTTTGTCAGTTTGCTGAACACCATCAGACAACTTTTATTCCCAATAGTAATAAAAGTTCTAAAACTTTTGATCTTATTCATTTAGATGTATGGGGACTTTCATCTATTCCTAATATCTCGGGTGAAAAATGGTTTGTTTCATTTATTGATGATTGTACTGTAGTTACCTAGATATTCCTCATGATAGATAAGTCCAATGTTTTTCACTTGCTTGTAATTTTTACCAAATGGTTTAAACATAATTTGGAAGCCCAATTAAGAGATTGCGTTATGATAATGGAAGAAAATATGTGAACTAAAACATTACAAGGTTCCTTAAGGAAAGTGGAGTTGTTCATGAATTAACCTGTGTGAACACCCCTAAACAAAATGGGGTTGCAGAAAGGAAAAATTGTCATATCCTTGAGGTTACTACAACTCTAAAATTCCAAACACTCGTTCCTAAATCTTATTGGGGGAAGTAGTGTTGACTGCCACTTACTTGATTAATGGATTACCCTATCGGGTTCTAGAGGGTGTTGCTCTTGTTCAAATTATGACGACATTCTATCCTTCTATTCCCATTTTGACTTAGTGGATTCTCCAGTGGTTTTTGGGAAACTGGATGTAGCTCTTGGTTTAAGAGTGAACCAGTATAAACTGTTTGTGCATCTCTTTCTTCCTTGAACTCTTTAAATTCAGTTGCTGTTATTTTTACTGGTATAAACAACCGATTGTTTCTTCGAAACAACCGATTGTTTTTCTATGCTTTACTGTTTTGAGCTTTGTTTCTTGGCTAACTAAATTCCTAATCTGGTTTCTTGCAAAGAATTTCATTTTAGCTCAAAAATTTTGCGAAAACCCCCTTTAAACAATTCACCCCCCTTCTCGTTTAAGGCCATACATTCTAACAATTGGTATCAAAGCTTGGTACTTGAAAAATACTCAAGTTTGATCTTAAAACCTTTTTTCAATGGCTGAAAAACTACCTTTTGGAGAGGGTGTTTCAATCAAAAGACCACCTCTATTATGTGGTTTGAATTATCAATTCTGGAAAGTTAGAATGAAAATCTTTGTTGAATCTCTTGACAAGGGAATTTGGGATGCAATTGAAAATGGCCCTTTTATTCCAAAATTTGAAAAAGATGGATCT
>Ga0123342_1010666_pt1 | contig 10410 bp, 4 predicted proteins | sample Turbeawhitnodule_FD_89960 | JGI IMG/M metagenome (GOLD analysis project Ga0123342, IMG submission 89960) | Root nodule microbial communities of legume samples collected from Mexico - Turtle bean Mexico white nodule | ecosystem: Host-associated > Plants > Roots > Nodule | place: Mexico: Nepantla... | reverse complement strand
TTTGGTGGGGGGGTATAATTTTTTTTTTTTTTTTTTTAACAAAACAAAGGAAAAAAAAAATTACAAAAAAAAATTAAAAAAAAAAAAAATTTTTAAAAAAAAAAAAAAAATTAGGTAAAAAAAAAAAAAAAAAATACAAAGTGAGCGAATAATCTCTAGATATTAAACTTCCAAATCGATTAGGGAACAAAACAAAAATTGAAATCTCTAAATCCAAAATCAATTCTAAAACACATACTATCAAAAGGGTGCTGAGTTGAGAATTTCTCACAGTATGAATGTATTACTTAAAACTAACAAAAATGCACTACATGCTTGCTGATCACCATGTATCTCCACAAGGAACAATTTTACGTTGCTCAATTTAATCACCAACACAGCTTTCAAGACAAGTTGATCACCCCAAGAGTTTCATCACTTCCTCCAACCTCATTCACATCCCTCTTCATTTCTTGCATCATTTTCCTCTCAAACCTAAAACAATTGTGTGGTTCTCACTCCCTCACATAAATAAATGTTGTAGTTACTCAGGATGAAAATAAAATTCTTGCTCCTTAATAATCTTTACTCAAGTGTTGATCATAAATGAATAAAATGGAAAGCGAATTAAATTGAGTCCAATGCAATAATAACCTTCATCACCTTGAATTTGTGTGACTCCCTTAGTTTTTTTTTTTTTTTTTAAGTAATATTCTAGGATGGTAGATACACACTAGAAACTGAAGTCATACAATACAATGTAGTGATAACTGGATTTGGATGTTGCCTTTAGCAATGTAGTTTATCTTGGAGAATTCTACAATTAGCAAAATTTACCAAAATAAGCAATACTGGATAAATTTTTATTTTACAGTTATAATTTTTTTCATTAGTTAATACCAAAAATTACAATGGAAATAATCACTTCATCCCAAAGAGGGTGTAGACACCATAGAAAAGGGAGGTAGAGTAGGAGAGAAGAAGTGATAGATATAAAAGGTAATTTGACATAAAAGAAACAAATGAAAAAAAATGAAACGTGGTGCAAGGAGGTGTGAGAAACTAAGTGAAAAATTACATTACATGTAATATGCATTCATTACATAAATGCCCCATTATAAATAGTGAAACAATTCATTTATCCACCATTCATCTTTACCATTGAGTAAATTTATTTTATTAATCCATTAAAAAAATATAAAACAATTGTTTTAAATCAATTTTCGCTACAAGAAAATCATTAAATAATAATCTAAAATGATTAGTCACAAAAAATAATTAGTCACTATATTGACTAAATTAAAAAATTATTGAGATCTAAAGTGATTTTTATTATTAATAAAAAATTATAAAAAACTTTTAAATTAGTATCTAAATTAGCTATTTAGCTACTAATATTTTAGATTTTAAATTAATCTTTATAAGAAAGTTATTGATATTTAAAACATTTTTTATTATTAATATAAAGTAGTTAGTAACTAAAATTTGGTAACTAATTTAGATACCAATTTAGAAATAATTTTATAAATTTTTATTAATAATATAAATAACTGATATCAATCATTTTTTAATGTCTAAAATAATATCTAATTTAGTGAATATGGTGACTAATTATTTTTTATCTCTAAAATTGTTATTAGTTATTTTCTTGAAATGTTTTTTCACTTAATTTTATGGATGATTACTTAATGATTTATATATTATTCCTCAAAATCTAATATCCTCTATGGATGATCAAACTTAATCTGACCATTTTTTTACAGTTAATTTTAAAAAATTACCATTTAATTTTTTTTTTGAAAAACATATTTTTAAATTCCGAGTGTAAAATTTACTTTAAAAACATTTTTAAAAATTTACTATCAATCTTTTAAAATTATTACTTTTATGATGGATCGATCCATAAAAAAATTGTTAATAGATTAAGTGAATTAATTTTTTACTAAACGAAGATTTGATTAATTTTTCAAATAAACTTTTAGTACACAACCGTCTAAAATAATAAAATTACTTACTAATTTAAGTGAAGACTAATTTGAAAGCGTTAAATACCAATTTTAAAAATCAATTTATAAAATATTAAATTTAATTAATATAATGATTAATTATTTTTTATTTTTAAATGAATTGATATTTGATATATATAAAAAATTAATAAATTTTTGATTTAATTTATTATAATTGAAATAAAAAATTGTAGTAGCTTTTGTGAGTCCTAAGAATGGAATAGGAACCTTTGAAGAAAGAACTAGTCTCCACTAATCATCAATGACTGAAAAGGTTCTCTCTTTATTTCTACAAATGTGGAGAAGTCTTTGCTCATAGGTTGTTTCCATGGTTCTCCATCCATTTGCATGAATGCATCTTTCCATTCCCCTCCTCTCACTTCCAATCGAATTGCTGATGCCTATAAGTCGTTATCTAAACTCAATTTCAATCAATTTTTAAAAAATCACATATATCAAACAATAATAATTACATATATCAATATAATCAAAATTATCATTTAGAACAATGATAAAAAAAATGCTAATTTTAAATTATACCGTTTCATCGTTATTAGTTTCACCGTTATAAATTAGTTTAGGATAAACCCTAAAATTACTTTTGTCCTAGATGTCTTTCTCTGTGTTAGTTAGGAGAGTTTTGTATAAGTAGAAGACTTGGGAGTAAGTCTAATGAGAAAGGTTATGGTTGAGTTCATTTATAAGGGTTGAATCATCCCTAAAATGATTTTTATTTATTTATTTTTTATTGTCGATAAAAAAAAATCTCTTATAAATTAGTGAAAATAAATTGATATTTTTTTTAATTATCAAAATAATATTTTTTATTTCTTATATGGTCAAATTACTCTATAGGACTATGTGGGCAAAAGATGATAAGATATCTCCATTCAACAATCATAAATTATAAGATGTTTTGTTTTGTTTATTTGGGCATTTCATTAAACTATATGGACATTGTATAAAAATTTTAAACTCGATATGTTAAAAGATGGAATTAAAATATTTTGTTTCCATTTTTTGTTTCTTTTTTCTATTTCTTTAACAATTTTTTGCTACTAGTCATAAATAAAAAAAATATAAGTAGCACATATATGTATTTAAATTATAGCTTAAATTTATGAAAAGTTAAGGAAAAGAATTTGTAAAGATGTGTGGTACCTGGGCTATATGCTTTGCAGAAATCAAATCAACCATAACAAATGATGCATGCCATCCTTGTTTTAGACCAAATATTTCTACAAGTCCATCATCAACGTTTGCTTCTACGAAACCTCTCTGAAACACATTAAAAACTGTCATCAAAACTGCTGATTTTTTTTTTTTTTAAAAATAACAGGTTTTGTATATTACTATAAAATTTGGTATTCCAAGTAGGTTTGTGCACATCAAAATTCATCTATCCTATGCACCATATTAAAATACTATAAAAGAAAAGAAAATATAAAACAAGAGGTGGAAAAATGTTATCTTATGATATACAAGAAAATTCTAAAACAATTAGTCACAAAATGCAGTATATTAAGATATCTTATTGATATATATATATATATATATATATATATATATATATATATATATATATTTTGGTAAAGAAGAAAGTGCTAAATTTTTCTTCATACGTTATTGGATTATTATGCCTTCGTTTGATTCCACGGCTCACCCTTATAAAGGATAATGATTAAAAAAAACGAAAATTAGAAAAAACGTCCCTTATTTAATTCATTTTATTGGCTTATAAAAATGAAAATTAAAGAGATGAATATACCTTCTTCCGATGACGAGAAAGAAGAAGAAAATCAACATAATTATACACGTAAAAAGTTTTTTTTATTATGATAACACATAACTAAAAAATAATTAAAAAATAAATAGTAATTATTTTAATTTTTATGCATTTTTTATTTTATTTATTTAAAAATTTTATTTTTTAAAAACTTTAATCCACTTTTTTCACTTGTTCACTTTTCTTTATCAAATTTATTAAACCAAGCAAACAAATGTTATTAAGAAGTAGATTTTAACATTAACCAGAGATAAATACATTTCACAGTATATAAGTGAATGCAAACCTTACCTTATAAGTTGGGTTTATAAGGTTAAATTAGACTTAAAGTCTACTCCTTAATATGATATTAAAGTCATTTATAATCTATCATAGCATTGTTTGTTAACCTAATCAAGTTATGCACTATTGGAATGCTATCAGACTATCCCTAATATATAATTCTACGTACAAGTTGGAGGATCTCAACATGAGGAAGGTGTATTAGAAATTTCACATCCATTAGAAATAAAAACATTTCAGAGATAGGTGCAAACCTCACCTTATAAACCAATTTATAAGGTTGAGTTAAACTTAAAGTACACTCTTAATAAATGTTTCATAGTCTATACCAAATCTTAATTTAAATATAAAATGGTTTGTGCTTAAAGTTAGAAATGAAAATGGAGAAGATTACTTTTTTTTTACCATGAAGAAAATGTAACGTTTATTTTAGTTATTATTATCCTTTGTTTTGTTTTAAGTTGACGAACTACATGCAAAGACACACGTTATTTAAAAATTCCAAAAGCCATAAATATGACAACATTTTTAAAATATAAAATTATTTATATAATGTATAGGTTACGGTGATAGCAAGGGGAAAATTTGCAACTTTTGAGTTTTGACTAATAAGCTTTAAAATAGATTTTAAAAAGATTTAATTAGTTTTATTTTCCAGAAAAAATTGATTAGAAATTGAAGACTTAAACATTCATGGTAAAAGATTAAAAAAAATTACCTTTTTTAACAACAAAAATTTAAAAACTTAAATTTGAGTTAAGAGCACACAAGACCTACAAATTGATTTTTTTCCCAATTTTTTGTAATATTTCAATTCTATTCTTAATTCAGTTTGGTTCAATATAAACTTCTGAAGTTCATATGAGATTGAAAATAAATAATTTATATTATTCGATGAGAGAAATGAAAAGGTTGCTCGTATATTACAAATTTAAGAAATACTAATATTTTTGTACATATTAATTTCATTTACTTTTGTTAAAATGAATTTTTATTCAAATTTTAAGATAATACAATTGATTTTTTTTCATCAACAAAATTATTGTTTAATCAATATAAACATGAATTAAAATAATGTTTTTAATTATAAGTTTATTCATTAACTAAAATCCTTTTTTTGTGTGTTTTCAATAGGTCCACTTTTCAACCTAGTTCTCCTACGTGGCAATTGCCTTTTACATCTCTATATTTTATAAATCCACCTCATCCATTATATTCTAACCATAAAAATAACCTTTCAAAATTTTTAGGTTTTCTGAAACGTATTAAAACACTTTAAGGTTACACATTTCATGAACATTTTGGGAAAGTATGTTTCGAAACAAGGATTTTAATATCTCTCAAAATGCATAATATTTTGAAATAGATAAATATCAATTTCGAATTATATATTTCTGATGACATTTGAAATACTCATTTTAAAATATATTTCCAGAATATTCCTAAACGTGTAATCAAAACTTCGTTTTGTTGAAAAGTATTTTACTTATAAAAAAATTAAATTATTGTTTTCAGTTTTCCACGATAAAAAGGCACGAAAAAAGTTTACCTGTTTAGTCTCTCTTAGTTAAATATAGGATAAAAAATTATTTTGTAACAAAGTATGGTACTTGATTTAATTTCCCTTTTATCACATATGTAAAAATAATGCAATTATACTTTCAACCATAAGTTCAACATAGGATTATCAAAGGAAAGTTCAGTTGAATACCTTTTCTAAATACTCAGGTGTGAGGTTACCCCATGGATTTCTACCACTTCCATAACTATGAAGATTTAGAGCAACTATTGCTCTTACACTGAAACCAAAGGACACACAACCATGTAAAAAGAATGTTATCACACTAATTAAACTACTTTGAATTCAAAAAACAGAAAAAAAAAAACAAAGTTTGAATGTGGAATGAATACACATCTATGGGCTACTAATATGCTAAAGGATAATTATGCAAGTTTTAAAACCCTTTTTTTATACTAATTAATATGAACTAGTAAAGTTATAGATATAGGCAACTAATATAGATATAGAGGCATAAGTTATACTAATGATTACTTCGGTGTATTGGTTTGATTAACTTCTATACACTAACAAAAATTATTAAATAGTAACTGAAGACAAAAAATAATTAGTCACTATATAGACTAGATTAGAGACTAATTTAGAGACTAAAAATTATTCATATTTAAAGTGGTTTCTATTATTAATAAAAAAAATTAAAATGGTTTCTAAATTGATATCTAAATTAGCTACTAAGTTTTAGTTACTAATATTTTATAGTCTAAATTAGTCTATAAAAAACTAATAGAGACTAATTTATAATATAAAGTAGTAAGTAGTTAATGGTTAGATAGCAATTTAGAAATCATTTTATAAATTTTTATTAATAATAAAAACTGCTTTAGATATCAATAAATTTTTAGTTTATAAAATGGTTTCTAATTTAGTCAAATAGTAACTAATTATTTTGATCTCTAAAATTAGTTTCTATTTAATGATTTTCTTATAGTAATTACTTAGTATTTTTAGTTGTGAAAGGCTTGAAGATGTTGTGTGTTTATTGTTTTGGAGGGAACATAAAAAAGGAGAGAGACATGGGTAAGAAGTTAATAGCATATGAGAGATAAAAGAGAGTCTATGTGTAAGAACAAATTAATAGACGAAGAGTTAATCAATATCAAAGATGGTAACTCATTTCATTTATTTGACATAACGGATACAATTTTATTATAGTTTTGGTTAGTATTTACCTCAACTTATATTAGTTTTATTAAATTTGTTTTGTTTTTTTGTAATTGTGAAATTTTGGATCATGTAGGTCTATATGAAAGATGTATGTAGTAGGATTTATTTTTTAATGGACTAACATTAATAGTTTTTTTTACAAGAGTTGAAGTATTTCTTAAATCCTTTATTTATTATTTTTTTATAAGAAAACTAGTAAACTTTATTTAATGAAATATACCTTGTAGGAACTGGAACCTGCTCCCACTCTGAGCTATTGATCTTTTTGACATGCATCCGCAAAATGTTCTTTAATCCCCTATTGTAAGACATTGTTGAAGAATTTATTATTAGGAACTCAATAAATAGTTAGTTATTTGGTAATTTGTTCATCTTTAGCACTAAAACCAGTTAAAGACTTTGATACTTTAACCTAAAATTGAAAAAAAAAAAAAAACTATCATGTAACCATGTTCTTAAAACATATGGACTCATAAAATGCATGCGAATTAAAAATATGATGGTAATAATGCGTGGAAAAAAAAAACTTTGATGGTAAAATTCCCGAAATATATAATGGAATAATAAAACGTGCAATTGTATTTGTATTATATTACTTTTGAATTTGTAATATATTACTTTTGATATATAGAAATAATTAATCATAACTATTTTCCTTTACAATCCTTATGGAATTAAAAGTAATAATTATTTTTAATATTGTGTTAATTTTTTTTTCTAATCCTTGTTTATATATAAAATGATAAATATTAATAATTTATTTTGTAATTTAAAATAAAAAATTATATGTAATTGTCTTATTTAAATATTACATTATGAAAATGTAATAATTATTTAACAAAAATAATGTAAATACTACTTCTGATAATACATTAAATTTTTTAAAAAAGGTGTGAAATAAAACTATATATCAGTAATTATTTTATTTATATAAAAAAATAAATACATTACTTGAATTGGTAATCCTAACTAAATAATTTTTTATTACCTTTATTATCTTTACTGCTATTCTTTTACTTTTAGTGTTAAACTAGTTATTATTAATAGTAAGAACTGAAAACAATAATAAGCAAATCTTGTCAGAGCTAAAAACTAGATAAAGACATATTTGAAAATACTTGTAAAAATATTTAAGAAAATTATCCACCTAAATCTTAGAGGATAATGTTATAAAAAAAAAAGAAAAAAGATAAAGAAGCATGCACTAGTAGATGTATCTGACCTTAAACCTGGATCACTAGTGCATGGTGTGAAGAACCATCCTTGAGTACAAGAATAACCAGAGTATATAATCTACAACCAAAACAACACAAATTTATTGCAATCCTATATTTATTAGTATTATTCAATCTTTGACATCATTAATGGTGTGTGTTGGACTATGCATAATATAAAAATATTTTTTAAGCAGTGTTTATAAAAAATGAAAGCACAAATAGTTCCACAACAAGGGTACCACAAAATTATGAAAGTTATTGAAAAATAATGTAAATAGAAAAAAACTAAATCACACGAGTTCAATAATTTGAATATATAATATTCTTCGAGTTATTGCATTAACTTTATATAATGGAGTTTCCTGTGTATCCTTCCTCACGACATGCTATGTTAATATACAAGTGAAAAATGAATGGATTGCATAAATTTTGATTTGGGTTACTAAAAGTGATTTATTAGTTTATTTATATTCATTAAAATTTCATTAAAAATGTCTAATCCATTCATGCAAAAGATCTTTTTATGAAGGGATATATGGATATTCAATCCATCCATAGATTGTTAAAAGTTATGATTATTTTAATTTTAAAAAATTAAAAAGTTTGAAAATATACTTTTAATTCAATACTATTCAAAGTATTTTAGTGAAATTTCAATTAGAGTATCTTCAACTTTATTTTAGTGAAGATATCTTTTACTTAATCACAATCAAACTAATTACAATTAGATTAAGATTGAGTTTTTTTCAACAAATTTTGCACACTCAATCTTGGTCAATCGATCTTTCACCTAACTTAAACTAGATGGAATCTCTTTAAATATCTTTTGCATATTAATTTTTTACCAATAGATCTTTCACCTAATCCGAAGTAGAGTATGTTATGTTTATCCTTCACTAGTAAATTCAATTAATATGATAAGAATAATTACATCCTAACAAAGGATTTTCAATTTAGTCTTAACTAAGTATCTTCATCTAAAAATTTGTTGATAGAATTCTCTTAAAAACTCTCTAAGAAAAAAAGGATTGGAATTTGAAGAAGATTACTTTTATAAGGGTAATTACTTTTATAATGCATCTAACTATTTCAAAGCTAACAAGAAAGAACACAAATCCATTTCGGTACCTAAGAAAAACATTATTTCTATAGTATATGTGATTAATAGAAGGAAAAAGGTCCTAATCATGGTACCTAGTAATGGGTGCTCATGACATATCACGAGCAAAAGGTTTATGTTCCTATACGTACAAAAATGTCAAGGAGGAAGCATGACATTTGGAGGAAATAAAAATGGAAAATAATTAGTATATGGAGGTAGGTGTGGATCCTACTCTTTATTTTAATAATGTTATTTTGGTAAAAGGTCTTGGACACAATCTACTGAACATAAGTAAATTGGGTGGTCGTGGGTATAATGTTTTCTTTAGCAAAGATCAAAGTGTGGTCAGAGGTGACAAAAATAATATATTTTCTACTAAGGGACAAGAAAATTTATGCAAGTAAATATGTATAAGTTATCCAACCAAAAGTTCTCTTTTAAGAAGAATATTGGGTATGATATAAGATATGTGACGATGGAGGCTTGAGATTAATCTCAAAACTATAAAAGTTAAACCTCATAAGAGAATTACTCAATATGTCATTCAAGGACAATTTTCTATGTGAATTACTCAATATGTCATTAAATAATACCTACGAATTACGATAAGAAAGAAAATCCAACATATTTTATTTCCATCATTTCAAATATTAATGTTTCCACCAAGGACAAACTTGGAAATTTTGACTTCATAAGTGTTGAAGAATTCATGCTTAATTATTCAAAAACATCTAAGGCATCCACAATTCAAAACTAAAGGACAAAAATTGTGGAATAAGCCATTGAGTGAAAACATATTTAAATTTCACTATATATCTCTTTATTTTTATATCTTGTACACTTTCTAACTTTGTCTACAAAACATATTCAATATCTTGTAAGTGTTAATAATCTATACCTTATTTGCAATTGGACCTTGTGCAAGATAAGGTTTGTCATTTCGAAAATTATGAAAACCATAAGCTACTTGAGCATCCATTCCTATAAATAAAAAAGCTATAATTAATATTCATAAATACAAATTACAAATATTAAAAAAGATAAATAAAAATAATATTAATTCTAAATCAATATTCAAGTCATGAATGCGTGAGTTTGTTTGTAGGAATTTAGAAACTTTTGTTTGCGAAAGATATTTTTTTATTATTCATTATTTTATAGTAACATAAAAAATCATTTGAATGAAGTATCTTTATATATATATATATATATATATATATATATATATATATATATATATATATATAATATATATCTATATAAAAAAATATATATATAAATTTTTTTTATATTTT
>Ga0123342_1010665_pt1 | contig 10410 bp, 5 predicted proteins | sample Turbeawhitnodule_FD_89960 | JGI IMG/M metagenome (GOLD analysis project Ga0123342, IMG submission 89960) | Root nodule microbial communities of legume samples collected from Mexico - Turtle bean Mexico white nodule | ecosystem: Host-associated > Plants > Roots > Nodule | place: Mexico: Nepantla... | reverse complement strand
TGTCCCCCTCTCGGCGATCTCTGATCACTTGGTCGCCTAAGCTTGCATACGGCGACTACGACACAAGCCTGGTGACCGCCGGTTTAGATATGCTAGAGATCGGAGCACGCCAACTTAACGATTAGCGACTACACGAACTTCCCGATGTCCTTCCCTTCCGTCAGCCAGGTGTTCCGTTCAACACGCCTATATTATCACTTGGTGCCACGTCATCACTCCCGACTACCTGGTCGGTACACCAATGAAAAAGGAAAAAAAGTTATATGCAACACATTAATTTAAACTAATTACTCTTTCATTAATTATTATTGTTTTTATACTTAAAGAGGAATTTTTTTAAAAATGTCAAATTACAATAAAAATATAAAATAACATACTATATATAAAAGATTTACATAATACATTTTAATCTTAAAACTATTTTTGGAGTATATACTTATTAGGAGTAAGTATTTGACTACTCAATTGAAAGAAAAAAAAACGTTTTTTTTCTTAAAGTGGTGTAATTTTTTTAGTATTTCTAAAATAGAGAAAAAAAAATCTGAAAATAGATTTTACCATAAGGAAATTATTTAAAACAAACAAAAATCATATATACGTTTTGTAATATTATAATATAAGTATATCAAATAAAAAAAAACATTAAAACTTAAATTCGTGTATTGCATACGTTTATATACGTATAATATTTTAATATATGTTTTTAATATTTAAAATTTTAAAAAATAATAAAAAATTAGATAAATTTAATTTATTATTATAAATTATTTTATATATAATAAAATAAAATTATTTTTTTATAAAATATTTTTTAACTAAATAAATTTTTATTATATAACTAAAAAATTGATAAATTTTTAGAAAAATATTTTTTTATTATATATAATTAAAAATTAAGTACATTAAAATTATTTTAAATTCTTAATAAAATTATTATGTGCAGTATTACATCATTAATTTTATTAAGAATTTAAAATAAATAATTTTAATATATTAATTATATAATAAAAAATTATTTTCTAAACATTTAGCCATTTTTTAATTATGTATAATAAAAAATATTTTATAAAAACTTTTTAGTTTAAAAGTATTTTATAAAAAGCTAATTTTATTTAATATATATAAAAAGAGCTATAATAATAAATTAAATTTATCTATTTTTTTTAAGTTTAAATATAAAAGAAATACATTAAAAATATTATATATTAAAATACTATAAACGTGTGTTAAAATCGAATATGGAATATACCAATTTAGGTTTGAAGTTTTTATTTTTTAATTTTATATAATTATATATTATTTAAAAATACGATTTTTAATTGAAATGATATTTTATATATATATATATATATATTTATTTTTATTTTATTTTTTTTAAATTCCCATCGGGTTGACTATTTTCTTATGATTTTTTTTTACTTATTTTGGGAAAAAAAAATTGTGCATTTTGGAAAAACAGGAGAAAAAATATACCACTTTAAAAAAAAAAAAAAACAGAGCAACATAGAGATAATAACGGTAGCAATAATCATCGTATTAGATAAATTCAAATTAAAAAATGTTACATTATCATAAATCTACTATTATACAAAATATTTATTAAAGTTCAGATAAAGTTTGGCTTTTTTGAAATTGTGTTTTAATCGGTAAAGAATTTTAAAATGTAATTATATACATTTTGAAACTATACTTTTTAAGATTTTCAATTCTATATTATTTACAATGTTTCATTTTAAATATTTTTAAGTCAAATTAGAAGTTTTTTCTTCTAAAAATATCGATTGTTTAATTTACTTTATCTTATGTTGATAATTTGATATGCTTTATTTTTATTTTTTTTAAAAAGCTCAATATAGTGCAGATCATTGATTTTTTGTCCAATCTGAATTGTCTTATTTGTTTATCTTTTTAAAAAACAGTTTTGTTTGTTGTGAATCCTATGTTTTATTTCATTTGTAATTAAAAACATAAATGATATATAGTGTAAGATGAGTCAACCTATATCATGTACTATCTTTAAATAAACTTATCATTTAAGTTTGACTTGCATAATCTAAGGTTGACTTTATAATTTGTAAATAAATAAAAAAATTACATATATTATTACTTTTTATATGATTAATCCCTTTTCTTAATTTCTAAGCTTTTAATATCTTGTATTTTTTAAAGTAGTTTAATAACAATTTTTTAACTAGTTAGTACTCTTTTGTTTTTTTTTATAATTTTGTTAGCTTGATAGTTTAATTACTTATTATTAGTTAAATAACTTTTATAATTTTCTAAAATAAGAGAAATATATGAAAAGTACTTTTAATAAAAAGTTACAAAGAAGAAATTCTTAAAACATATGATGAGAAAGATGAAATTATGGAAGGATATATGGCTATATGTGACTTCTAAAGAAAGTTATAACCTTAGTTGGAGGTGCTAAGTGGTAGAGAAACTAATAATCAAGTTACTACAATATATAATCTTTACTTTATTCAATTTGATAATCAATATGGCATTCATTAATTTGTGTTTTAATTTTTTACATGATGTGTATGTTATTTGTCCCAGACATGGGTTATCACGTAGTAAGATTAAAGATATTAAGTGTTTGTTTGCAAACTTAAATGATATTAAAAAACTTACATGACATGCAAGGAGATGAGATGTAATGTAGTGCTTCATTGTTTAGCTGATTATTTTCAATAAAATAACTTTGATATTAAGTATCCCAATTTTGAGATGAATTGAAAAATTTAGGTTTGAATCAACTACGAATGAAATGATTTTATTTGATAATTTAAGTACTAATCATAGTTCACAACATATTTTGTTAGATATTTACAACTTACTTCTAGAGTTGTGCATGACGCATAAATATGTGATAGTTGTCTATAATGATCTTTGGTTCAAGATGTCAATAAAATGACACACGTATATTTAAGTATCTTGATTGAAAATTTTGAGATTGTTGATGATGTGATTGAAGTGTTTGATGAGTTTGTCAATTAATATTTATAGTTCCATGTCATTTTATTTTCTATCAATGGTCCTCTTGCACATAACAACTTGTCGAGTTATAGTGTTAAAGATTTAAAGTGTGTCTTATATGCGAACAAGACATTATTATGAGTGATTAAATATCTTTGACATAAAAGATTTCTAAAAAAACCATAGATTAAACAAAACATTTAGTGTGCATCAAGAGGATTAGGAAAAACCCACTCCATTAACAACTATACAAATTTATGAGAAGTGATTAATGTTGTGTTTGAAAACATGAAAAAAAAAGGTAAGTCATCACAGTCATATGAAATAATAGGTTGTCTTTTTTGATCATCCATATTGGTGCAAGTTAAACATAAGACTTTGTATTGATGTAATGCATATAAAAAAAATGTGTATGATAACTTAATTGGAACATTTATGAAAATCAATGGAAAGACTAGAGATAATCTAAATGCTGTATTGGATTTAATTGAGGAGTTGAAACCAAGGAAGATAGGTAGGTGCACATATTTACCCCTAACATGTTACACTTTGTCCGAACATGAGAAATTAAGTTATTATCAATGCCTAAAAAGTATGAAAGTACCATAAAAATACTCTTCAAATGTTAAGTGTCTTTTGTTTATGCAAAATTTAATATTATTTAATCTAAAATCCCATTATTATTACGTCTTGATGCAAAAATATTATCAGATATGCAATAACTTACTTATGTTTAGTTTTCAACTCAATTTTGCAGTAAAGTTATTAATCCTCTAAAACTGGATTAACATAAAGAGAACATTGTTGGTACACTATATCAAGTACACTATATCAAGTACAGATGTTTTTTGCTTCATGATTTTATTGACATCATAACATACTTGCTTGTTAATTTAGTTAGAAAAATTAAATTGTGTGGACTATTTATCCAAGATGAATGTATCTAAGCATTAATGAAGATTTGAAATGTTATAGAAGCTTATGTTATTTTATGTTATTGAGAGATATTGTAAAATAAATTATTGAATTTTATTTAAAATACTTGTAAAAAACAAATCCTATAAGACCTCCCACCAAGTCATAGAACAATAAACATAACAATAGACATTGAACAAGTAAATGCTCACAAAGTATTTTTATACATGAATAAGGTAATACCTTAAGTTGTTATCTTTATATAATGTTAGTAAAAAAGAATAACTCAAAACAGAAAAAGAAGAAGAAGGAATTGATAAATTATAATAAAAAATTTATACCATGATTTAAAGATAAAATCATGCAACAAGATTATACTTAATAAAACTTACAAGTGAACTTAAATTTGATATCTTTATCTTATAACAGATACATATAAATATAATTTTTTATTTTATAAAAAGTCTTTTAAAAATAAAAGTACAATAAAAAAAATTGAAACTTCTCTTGATTTTAACTAAATAAGAAAGATTATGTTTTTTCCTTCTTTGTCAGTAAGATTTATAAAAGAAATAGTATTAAGATTATATGTTTTACCTATATTTAAAATGGATTTAATTTTAATATATTGTTAGTATAATCTATTTTATACCGTCAATTAAATATAAATCAATTTACTTTCAAATAATTATTATAAAACTTGATTTTGTTACATAAACATAAATATTTTAATATTTTCAATAAATTAGAAATCATCACAGATATCATTTTTTTTAAATAGCAACTTAGAGTTTAATTTTATTTACTCTCAGAATTTTTTTATATTATGAAATAATTAAAATAATTATAATATAACTTTAAAGTAATTGTTATACAACTCAATAATTTTTCCCTAAAGGAACATTTTTACATTATCTTAAATCTTAGGTATTAGACACAATCAATAAAAAAAGGTTTCATCTCATTAAAATGTTATAAGGTAAAAAATAAGAAAATACAAAAATAATTTTTTATTTTGTATTATAAATTAAAATATAATTTACAATTAAAAATCATTCATTACAATTTTTAATTTTAATATGATTTTTAGTATGAATACAACTTATATTTTATTTATTATAAATGTTTTTATCCATAAATAAATATTTATTTCATGTAAAATTTAAATTCTTATTATGAAATAAATATTAAATTAATTATAAGGTCTCTAAATTATTTAACTTTTGATTAAATTCCTAGAAAAATGTAATTCAATGATATTGTTAATTTTATTTAATGAAGTCTTTCATTTTTTAATTCTATTATAATAACCACCTAATTAACTTCCTATACTCAATCAATAAATAAGTTATAAAAAGGATTTTATTTATTAATAGTACATATTAATAATTTTACAATATAGTCTCAAATGAAATCTCAATCACAAGTCTTAACCTGGGTCGCATCGTATCCGTTAACTGTACTTCAATCTTACGGCTGAGACGCTCCATCAAGGTATGCAAATTGCAGTGCAAGGGATTGGCGAAAGAGAGGGGAAAGAGAGGGGCGGCATTGTTATTTTACTATTTAAAGGAGACCAGAGATGAACTCTGAGCAACAAAGAAATTGCTCTCAGCATCACTCTTCTCTCTCTCTCTCTCTCACCCAATAACCTTTCTCTCATCATCCTCTTTTTCCTTCGCTCTGCAACTAGGTTGTTCTCTACTTCTTCGGTCACCCCTCAACGCTCCCCGCTTTTGCTTACGGTGAAACGCTCTCAACTGTTGCCGTTTTGCTCAGCTAGGGTTTCACTCCAACTGACGATCTCTCAACCTAGCTCGTTGACTCCTCCTCCTCCTATTTGAATTGCTGCTCCAAATTCACCCTTCCAAAGCTGCGGGTCCCTCTGAATATTAGGAACTACTTCGAGTTTCCTTCATCACGTTGCTTTCAGTTAGTAGCTGGTAATTTGATTTGGGGTTTGGGCTCCATTTGAAATTAGCCTCCGTGGTGGAAGCTTTGTAACTTCCTTCTAGTTACATGTTTCTGTTGTTATTGTCATGGTTTTAATTGTTAAAGTTAATGAAAAGGTGCTTTGGATTTCTCACAGTGATTGAGTTTGTGTCGTTGATTTTTTATGCCGTTCCCCTTTTGTACTACTAGGGTTTCAAGTAGTGAAGATTATCGTGCTGGATTTTGGTTTGTTTCGTGAATTACTACCGTGTGATCTTTAAGAGTAATAGTGAACTGGACTACGCCGTTAGGTTTGGTTGAGGAACTGAGGATTTTGGTTAGTTGAATAGTTGAACATGATGATAGCGAAGAGTAGGCTACCTGGGGGTTATTTTGGGAATGGAATAGATACTGTTGGTGAATCTGAGGGGTCTGGTAGTTCGGGACGGATTGACACTGAAATTACTGTTTCTGAAAATTCAAGTATCCCTGCGAGGAAATGCATTAGTTTGAATTCGAGTCGCCGTGATGCTTTTGATACCCCGATGCAAGTTGTTCCCTTGTCAAATATGTCGCATTCTCATAGGAAAGATCTGGTACAAAGGTTGAGGTCTGAGCTTGAGCAGATTCGGATGCTTCAGAAGAAAATTGAATTGCAGAGGGCTAATGGTGTTGCCATGTCCTCCTCTAGTGATATTCTTAGTTGTAGTAATGGCAATAATGGGCATGGAGTGGAAAGGGATAAAAAGCTGTCAATGTCTAGTTCTGCACCAGGGAATAAGATGAAATCGTCAGGTAATAAGAACCAGAAGCCCCGTGGATGGAACCGCGGTTCTTCTGGGAAGTTTGAGTCTGCGGTGCGAACTGCTTCACCCACCACTGCGAATACTATGTTGATGAAAGATTGTGAGGTGCTGTTGAAACGGTTGATGACTCACCAGTATGGTTGGGTTTTCAACACCCCTGTAGATGTTGTGAAGTTGAATCTTCCGGATTATTTCAGTATTATTAAACGTCCAATGGATTTGGGAAAAGTAAAAAGTAAGATATTTGCAGGAGCATATGCTGGTCCACTGGAATTTGCTGATGATGTAAGGCTTACATTTTCAAATGCAATGACCTATAATCCGCCGGGGAATGATGTCCATCTCATGGCTGATACTCTCAGTAAATTTTTTGAGTTGAGATGGAAAACAATTGAGAAGAAACTGCCAAGAAATGATGTTCTGCCATTACCTGCAAAGCCAGACAATTGTGAAGGTGTAAAACCTAGAAGACCAGCGCCTCCTTCAAAGAAGAGGAAAATTGCCTCTTTGCCCCCTCAACCTGAAGTTATGCCACCTGCAAAGAAGGTTATGTCAGATCAAGAGAAGCATGATCTAGGTCGAGAATTGGAGTCTCTGCTGGGAGAAATGCCTATGCATATAATTGATTTCTTAAAAGAGCATAGTTCGAATGGTAGAGAATGTGGAGAGGATGAGATTGAGATTGATATCGATGATCTCAGTGATGATACCCTGTTCACGTTACGGAAGCTTTTGGATGACTTTTTACAAGAGAAGCAAAAGAACAAAGCAAAAGTTGAAGCTTGTGAAATAGAGGTACTTGCTTTCTACCTAACCCTTTGATAAATTTTAGCTATTATCATGTTGTGTGGAATTATACACATCTCCTTCTCCATGATGAGATGTCAGTCTTACACCTAATTTGACTTCTGGATATCTGTTTTCTGTTGCAGGTGTTGAATGATTCTGGACCAAGCAATTCCTCTTTGCAACCATTTAAAGGTGGTGTCTGTGTGACATGCACACAAGTCTAAACATATACTGCACGCAAGTCTGAACATATACTCTATGCTTTTGCATTTAAATTTAATTTTGTTCTACTTGTATAGGTAATGACCCAGCTGATGAAGAAGTGGATATTGGTGGAAATGAGCCCCCTGTGTCTAGTTATCCTCATGTGGAGATTGCGAAGGATGCAACTTACCGAATGAACAAATCCCTAAGCCCAGGCAGCTTCAATGGTAAGTAAGGTTAAATTTCCCTACGATGATCTTGAAAAATTTGAGTAATTTGTGACTGTGATTCCTTTTTTTGTGAATATTGTTATTACAGGAATAGGATAGATTTGGTACATGATATTGGGAACAATCTTATTGTTTAATTAAGTTTTCACCCTAAATATAGCGAATTTCCCATAAGGCTTTTGAACCACTTGAGAAAAATAAAGAGAAAATATATTTTAGAGAGCTTGTACAAGTCTCACTTAGATTTTCATATTTATATAGAAATTGTAGATTAATATGAGATACAATGGAGGATAGATAAGAGTAGAAAAAAGTAAAGACACCTCTAGGACCCGAGGTACAACAACTTTTATTAAAGCCTATTCTAACCCTCTATTCCAAGCCTCTTCTAACACCTTCCTTCAAGTTAGAGCAGACAAAATGTATGTACCAAGCTTAAAACAAATAAATTCAATCCAAAATCTTCTTAAAGATATTTGTTAATACATCTACAAGTTGATCTTTGGATTTGAAGTACAAATTTCCTTGGACAACAACTTTTCTCGAATAAAGTGATAGTCAATTTTTGGGTTTGGTTGTCTCATGGAACACAATATTAGAAGCAACGTGGAGAGATGTTTGATTATCACAATACATCTTCATTTTCTCAATCTCACAATTTTGGTTCTTGGAGTTGTTTTACCCACATAAGTTCACAAGTGAGAGACACTATTGCCCTGTATTCAACTTAAGTAGTTGATTGGGGCAACTTCATTTTATTTTTTGCTTTTCTAGGAAATAATATTTCCTCTAATGAAAACACAATATCTTGTAGTAGAGCGATTGTCCATAGGAGATCTTACTCAATCAACATCACATAACATACATTTTCCTGGAGCTACCTTAGAATACAAATGACAACATTCCAAGGATCAATTATGAGTTTGCATGAACTGACTAATAACACCAACTGCAAAAGATAGACCAAGTATAGTAATAGTAAGATAAATAAGTTTTCCAACATGTATTCTATTTTTCTCTAGGTCTGAGAAAGATTTACATGTTCTACCATTAATTTTTGATTTGGATTCATAAGACTATCCATTGATCCTATAGTCGATCATAACCATCTCTTATAGGATATCTAGGGCTTATTTCCTTGGAGAAATAACAATACTGTTCTTTTGATTAGGCTAGCCCAAAATGAGACATCTAAAATCCTTGGTAAAAAAATGATTGTACAATTAACTTGTGAGTTTCAATTTGCGGTGGTGGTGTTCATCTGAGTTCCAATATGCGATGGTGCTTTGTTTTGTCTTTTGTTGCAAGGTTTTCTTTTTAAGTGGGAAGATTAGGGTGCATTTGCTCTTTTCTTTCTAAGGGAAAACATGGTGCAAACACTTTTAGTTTTTTTTTTTTTTTAAATTGGGGTGCATCTACAAGTTGGGGGAAATGTATAATTGGGAACTTTTTTAATTGGGGAAATTGCAGATTTGGGGAATTTTGTAATTGGGATTTTTTCTAATTTGGCAGATTGGAGCAGTAGATATAAGCAGATTGTGAACATTTTTTTTTCGATTGAATTTTGTTTTTAATTTAAAAATATTTCATTTTTTAAATTCATGGTCTTTTAGTGTCTAGGAATGGATCAAATTCATTACTAAATGTAGTTATTTTAGTATTGTGGTCTTGTTTGTTTTAACTACTTTGATTGATTATATTATTGAAATATTTTCTTCATGTGAAGTAAACTCTTTACGAGTTTATGAAGCTCCCATGAGTCTACGCACTCGATTTTGATAACCTTGATCATGACTTCCTAAATAGAAGACATAGGAAAAAAAAGAAAAAAAAGGGAGAAGTCAACCCATGCTAGTTAAGAAATTTTTAAATAGGATGTGGGGCCAATCCATGTGCAACTAATTGGAGAAGAGGATGATATTGTTAGAGGAAATGCCCTAGAAAATTGACATTTTTTCCATTTCTAGTTATTTAATTTCTATGACTTTAACAACTTAGCTTTCGTAATATTTGTATGAACTTATTTATTTGGGATACTTAGAAGTTATATAATTCTCATTCATTACTAAATGTAGTTATTTTAGTGTTGTGGTCTTGTTTGTTTTAACTACTTTGATTGATTATATTATTGAAATATTTTCTTCATGTGAAGTAAACTCTTTACAAGTTTATGAAGCTCCCATGAGTCTACATACTCGATTTTGATAACCTTGATCATGACTTCCTAAATAGAAGACTTAGGAAATAAAAGAAAAAAAGGGAGAAGTCAGCCCATGCTAGTTAAGAAATTTTTAAATAGGATGTGGGTTACGAGTATAATGAGTTCCTTTTCAGATAGCATTGAGTCAACTTGAGTCATCATTATTAGGGGTTATGGTATTTCGAGTGATGATTGGGAAGGACTTGATGGAGAAGACTCACCTTAGAGCATTGGATTAGTCATTTGGGTCTTGTGTAGGTAGGTATTAAGAGGCGGTGATGATGGTTTAAGTGGATTTTGGATGGGATTTAGGTGGTCAAGAGTGGGAGGAACAAAGGATTGAATTAATGGCATA
>Ga0123342_1010664_pt1 | contig 10412 bp, 15 predicted proteins | sample Turbeawhitnodule_FD_89960 | JGI IMG/M metagenome (GOLD analysis project Ga0123342, IMG submission 89960) | Root nodule microbial communities of legume samples collected from Mexico - Turtle bean Mexico white nodule | ecosystem: Host-associated > Plants > Roots > Nodule | place: Mexico: Nepantla... | reverse complement strand
GATTGCTTAGAGATTGAGATTGATCAAAGAGTGTGAGCTAGGATTTTCTCTTGTATTGATTTCAGATTTGCTTCTGTAACAAGTGTAATCCTTGTATCTGTTGAAAGAAACCTTTGTGTGTTTACTGAGAAGTGTTGTGTGTTCTTAAGGGGATCAAGATCAGCATTCTTAGTGTTGGTGTGCTGACCAAGAGAAGTGTGTGTCTTGAGGGGATGAAGGTCACTATCTTGGTTGTGTTGTAAGTGATCTAGGTTTGATTTCTTAGTGGAATTCCTCAGTGGTTTCTGAGAAGATTGGATGTAGCTATGGGTTTAGAGTGAACCAGTATAAACATCTTTGTGCATTCTCTCTCTCCTTAATCTCTTTAAATTTAGTTTTAATATTTGCAAACTAGTATAAACAACCGATTGTTTCTGCGAAACAACCGATTGTTTCTGCGAAACAACCGATTGTTTTTCTGGTGCTGTTGTTTTTGCTTTGTGTTTTGGCAAACTGAATTTCTTATCATTTGTTTTTTGAAGAAATTTCATTCTTGGCTTAAAAGTTTGCGAAAACCCTCTTTAAACAATTCACCCCCCTCTAGTTTAAAGTCATCCATTCTAACATTACAGAGGACAATACGCTTTCATTAGTGAGGGAGAACACACAGTGATCTTAGAGTTAGAGTTTGGTGTTCATTGCCCAAGAGACTGACTTGACCGTCGGAGTGCAAACGGACGTGAGGGCGCCCTTTGTCTCTATCTTTTCAAGTGATTCCATCGGAGGAAGGGAACGTAGGAGCGGAGGGTTCTCGGAAGCGAAGTCAACAAAGACGCACGAAGACGTTAGGTCAACCAGCGAGAACAATATAAATTAATAATAATTAAAAAAGAATTATAAATACTAAAATATACAAATAATATACTAAAATATATAAATTATCATAAATACTAAAAAAATAAATTAAAATAAATATTAAAAAATAAATAATAACTGCCCCAACCTGTAGCGGCGACGACAACAAAATGAAGAAGAGTGTGATGGTGGAAGCAAAACGACGAAGACCGCGGTGGTGATAGCAGCAACAACACACAGTGGTGATGGAAAAACATAGAAAAAAAACTAAGCAATGGATCAAAAGAAAAAATGAGCAATGAGGGTGGAGGAAGAATAAACAATGAGGATGGAGGAAGAACTTACAAAGGCAATGAGTTGAAGCCGAAACGAAGGCCATGAGCGCGAAGAAGATGAAACAAAAATACAAAGGGCAAGAGCGTAAGTAGCGGGCTTCAAATTAGGGTAAATAAGAGAGGTATAAACGATGGTTCTTAGGTAAAATCGCCGTTTATACTTAAATGCATTGAAATATACAACGATTTAAAATTGTTGTATGTTTTAATGCTATGTCTTGAGTTTTCTTTCGACAATCGTGTCATAAATGAAATAAACAAGGTGAATTAAATAATATTAAGTTATTAATGTTATATAAATAAAAATCGTTAAGTAACTTCACTTACCTCCACTCTTCACGTTCACGGGACGCCATGTCTCTTCAATCAATATGTTTGTACTTTAAACAAGGATTTTCGCCTTTATACTTGCCAAAAATATATTTTTTCGTTAGTGTTGACTTAAATTGACGGAATTTAAGTCTGATATTGGATAATATCTTTGATTGAAGCGGTTCCACATTAGGGATTTCAAAATGTGTCAGCAAAATAATATCATCAAATTAAAATTGATCAATGAATATTAAAAAACATTATATTATAACGATAATAATCTAAAACTTACCCGAACATTCTCCCAGAGCATGTTCCGATAGACCTCCGACACATCATCCTATGAATTAATCAGAATGGAGAGCCTCTCACGAGAAACAACTCCAAGATAATTGTTAAACGTCTCAGCATTAGCATCAAAAGCCGCTCTAGTGTTGACGTCAATGTCAACACGTGTCTTCTCACCAACAACACGTCTCAATGAGAGACGTTTCAATCTAGTAGGTCCTTTGCTGCCTCGTCCGGATCGGGGTCTGATTGGAGTTTGATCGTCATCCATATCTGTGTTAAAAAATTAGGTAACAAACATTAGTTAATCTAAATCGAAAGAAAATCATATAAAACAAATACATAAAATTAACATAGTGGGTTGAATGTTCATATGTAAATTCCATCACTGTGGTCTTTATGGGTTGCATGTACATCATCAACTGCATCGTCATCTTTATTAATTGTCATTAGTGTGAATGAACGGGGGTCACCATTTTCAATATCATATATGGCTCCCCTTGTTTTTTCCCGTGTAAAACAACATATCAATGTTCTCACGTAGGATCTTTGACGTAGAAAACCTGAGATGCTTGTTGAGCCATTATAATTGGCTCATCTCGATACCCTATCTTTCGAAAGTTCCTAGTGTGAATATTGATTCATCAATATTAACCCTATTTTTATTGTCAACCCATTTACACTTGAAAACTGGAACGAAAAAATTACTATAGTCAACCTGCCATATCTCTTCTATAAACCCATAGTACGTCATTGATCCAAGTACAAAATTTCTATCTTTCAAGTGGAAAACTGCATTGACTCAGCTTCAAGAGTAACACCAAAATTTTGAATTGTACTCTTTTCATCCATAGACTTCGTGTAAAATATACAATTGTTCACTTCATACACTGTACAAGAAATGACATCAAACTTCAATCGAACATCCAACCAGGTCAAGGTCTCTGATGCCGTTGAATCCTTTAACACCTCGTCTTTAAACCAAGGTATGAAAGTTCTATTATGTTCCATCAAGACCCATTTCTCTGTTTGTCTTGGATTATTTGCCTTCACAATGGCTTTATGAGCATTTATGTAAGGTATAACTTCATTTGTGTTATTCAATATATAAAAATGTGCTTGCAAGACTTCTGATCAAGATTTGCTTACAATATTCACACCACGTAAATATTTACTTGTAGAACGCCTGTGGTGCCATGAATTAGCTAGAAGACCTATTGTATTTGCTTTTGACATGTACTTTGAAAAAAATTCAATACTTTCTTTAGTTATGTACCTTTTAATCATTAAAGCTTATGGACGATAATGATATTTCACATAACCTTTCAAAATTTTCATATACCGCTCAACAAAATACATCCATATTAAGTACACTGGTCCACACAATCTAAACTCTCTTACCAGATGCACAACTAGATGAACCATGATGTCAAAAAAAGATGGAGGAAAAAACATCTCCAATTCACACAAGATAACAACAATTTCATCTTCAAGTTCATCTAATTTTAATGGATCAATAACTTTACAACAGATGGAAGAGAATAATGAGCACAAACGCGTTATGGTATGCCTAACATTTTTTGGTAAGATCCCACGAATAGCTACCTGCAGCCACTGTTGCATCAAGATGTGGCAATCATGAGACTTCAACCCAATTAACTTCAAATCTTGCATTGACACTAGGCTCTTTACATTTGAGGAATGTCCTTATGGAACTTTCACACCCTTTAGACATTGACAAAAACTTATTTTTTTCATCTTTTGACATGGTGTAACAGGTTGGGGGCAAATATGTACGCTTACCCATTTTTATCAGTGCCAAGTCGCCTCGTATGTTCATCTCAATCAAATCTAAACGAGCATTTAGACCATCCTTCGTCTTCCCTTTAATGTTAAGAAGTGCACCAATTAAGCTATCACACATATCTATACAAGTCGACTTCTAACCTCGACTAATACGGAAGATCAAAGAAGATTGATTTTTTCTTCCAAATATTTGTCACAAATGACTTCTTTTTTGACTCACAGAAGGTGTGGTCTATGTTATTTACCTTTTCGTAAACATCAACACATGTTAATGGATTTGGTGGACTACTAGTCTCATGATGTCAATTAAAGGCTTTTTTCAACCTCTGGTAAGGATGATGACTTCTAAGAAACCTCTGATGTCGAAGATATATTATCTTTCTTCCATGTTTCAATTGTTGAGAAGTGGTGTCTTCTTTGCATATTGGACATGCTTTATGACCCTTAACATTATACCCTGATAAGTTACCATATGTTGGAAAGTCATTGATGGTGCAAAATAACATGACATGTATCTTGAAAGTTTCATTAGCAAATCCGTCAAATACTTCAACACCCTGATCCCACAGTAACTTCAAATCTTCAATTAGGGGACTTAGATAAACATCTATGTCATTTCCTGGCTGTTTTGGACCGGATATCATCATAGACAACATCATGTATTTTCGCTTCATGCACAACCCAGGAGGTAAGTTGTAAATAACTAGTAAACCAGACCATGAACTGTGATTCATACTCATATTACCAAATAGATTAATTTCGTATGTAGCTAAACCAAGTGGGATATTTCTTGATTCTTTACCAAACTCTAGAAACTCATCATCAAATTTCTTCCATTGAATAGAATCAGTTGGTTGTCGGTACATGCCATCACATTTCCTCTCATCAGCATGCCATCTAAGATTCTTAGCATCGTTTGGGTTTGTAAACAAACGCTTCATCCTTGGAATGATAGGAAGATACCACATAACCTTCATTGGGGGTCCATGCTTTTCTATCTCTTCAATAGTATCATCATCTTTTTGTTTCAACTTATAGCGTGATAACCCACACCTCGGACAACTTTTCAACAATCAAAATCTTTCCTGTATAATATACAATCATTAGGACATGCATGTATCTTTTTACACTCCATACCCATTGGACAAAGAATCTTTTTGGGCTCATAATTACGATTAGGTAGAGTATTTCCCTCTAAAAGCATATCCTTCAACAACTGAAGCAATTTCGTTAAGCTTTTATCAGACCATCCATTTATTGCCTTCAAATTCATCAATCTTAACAACGTCAACAATTGTGTGAAGTTAGTTGATCCAGGATACAATGGAGTCTCTGCATCGCTTGACATACTTTCATATCCATGCGCTTCTGCAAAAGACTCAGCTCACACATCTCGAATCATGTCCTCCAATCGATCACCATCTTCATCATCATGTACTGCATCATCCATGGTGGACCCCACATATTCTTTAGTTAAGAAAACCCATGGTAAATTTAATAATTCACCATGCCATGTCCAAGTTGTATAAGATCGAAGAAACCCATCACATACAAGGTGCTCCTTGATTTTCTTAACATCCAGTATCCTTCCATTCAAACAGTTAACGCACAGACACCTAATCTTTGCTCCATCATGACCACTATTATTCGCGTTATGTTCCGCAAATTGTATAAATTCTTCTACTCCTCTTTCGTACTCATCACTTATGCAAACAAAAGTAATCCAATTTTGATCCATAATATTCTGTAATAGTCATTCAGATGTTTTTTAATGAGTGTTTTATCTCACGTTTGTCGAGGGTCAAACACCCCAGACTCAATACCATCACGTACAATTGTCGAAGGTCGAACACCCTCGAACTCAATACCAACACGATAATTCTATTCTAAACTAACAAGTAATATAATTTAAAGTAATAATAAATAAAAATTATAATAAATAATAATATACAAATTAAAAATCATTAAATTAATTATAAATATTAAATAATATAAATTTATCTAGTCACAGAGGACTGGTTCGCTAGATGGCCCATGAGTAAACAATATGTGAAGCGAAGGGAAGTCTTTGACCATTGTGCAATTGTGGTGAAGTCAGTGGAGAAGGACTGGGGCCTAAACCGCTCCGTTCAGTTGATGCTTGGTTCCTGGAGAGGGGTTTCCATGAGGTGGTGAAGGAAAAATGGTTATCCTACCTTGTTGAGGGGAATGCTTTTGTGTCTTTCAAGGAGAAGCTGAAGAGGTTGAAGGGTGATCTCAACATCTGGAACAGGGAAGTGTTTGGTAATATTCAAACTCAAAAAGGTTTGATTTTGCAGGAAATTGAAGATCTGGACTGCAAAGATTGTCTGGACGGCCTGAGGGAAGATGATAGATTGAAAAGGGGTGAATTGGTGAGTCGGCTGGTGGTAATTGATAAGAAGTTAGAGTCCCTCATCTGCCAGAAGGCTCGAGCTAGTTGGTTCAAAAACGGGGACTCTTGTACAAAATTCTACCACTCGTCTTTGAGATGGAGAAGGCTTAGAAATGAAGTAAAAGGGGTGGAGGTAGGGGGCTAGTGGATTGAGGAACCCAGTACGGTTCTTATTGAAGCGAAGAAGCTTTTTGATAGTGGATTTAAAGCCACCAAAGACCTTGGCGTAAGACTTGATAATGTTGATTTTAAGTCTCTATCACTTGAGGACAACATGGGTCTGATTAAGGCTTTCTCTGTGGAAGAAGTAAGGGATGCAGTGTGGCTTTGTGATGGGTCAAAGAGCCCTGGACCAGATGGGTTCAATCTGTTTTTCGTTAAGGAGGGCTGGGAGATCTTTAAAGATGAGATAGTAGAGGCGTTGGCTCTATTCCATGAGACGGGATGCATACCTAAGGGTTGTAATGCTTCCTTTGTTGCACTTGTTCCAAAAGTCAGGGACCCTGCTAAGCTTGAGCAATATAGACCTATCTCCCTGGTGGGGGTTATGTACAAAGTTATATCCAAGGTGCTGGCAGAGAGGATTGAGAAAGTGCTACCAAGTGTTATAGATAAGTGTCAATCAGCCTTCCTCAAGGAAAGAGGTATTCTTGATAGTGTCCTAGCGGCTAATGAGGTGATTGAGGATCTTAGGAGGCGCCGAATGAGCGGGCTATGTTTTAAGGTGGATTTTGAAAAAGCTTACGACTCAGTTAGCTGGGAATTCCTTTATGACATGTTACGAAGATTGGGATTCCATAGTAGATGGATTATGTGGATTAAAGGATGTCTGGCTAGTGCATCAGTGTCAGTCTTGGTTAATGGAAGCCCAACGGAGGAATTCTACCCGTCAAGGGGTTTAAGGCAGGGAGACCGCTTAGCCCCTTTCCTTTTTTTGGTGGTTGCTGAAGGGCTTACTGGAATAGTCAGGCAAGCTGCGAAGGCCAATCTGTACGACAGCCTCAATATTGGCAGAACTGAGGTAGGTCTTTGTATGCTACAGTTTGCTGATGACACGCTGTTCCTATGCCAGGATGCTTTCTCCAATGTCTTTACACTAAAGGCGATACTCCGGGGGTTTGAGGTAGCATCTGGCTTGAAGATCAACTTCCATAAGTCAAAGTTAGCTGGCATAAACGTCTGTAAAAGCAATATGGACTGTTATACAAAGACTCTGAATTGTTCACAGATGGAGGTTCCTTTTACCTATCTGGGCATTGAAGTGGGGGGTAATCCGAGGAAGAAGTTTTGGGAGTCGGTTCTGAAAAAGCTAAAATCAAGGCTTAGTGTATGGAAAGGGAGATTCCTGTCTATGGCAGGAAGGCTATGTCTTATTAAATCAGTCTTGTCCGCTATTCCGCTATACTATCTATCCCTGTTCAAAGCTCCGGAGGTGGTCTGTAAGAGTATTATAAGTATTCAAAGGAGTTTCTTGCGGGGATGGGGTAAGGAGAAGAGGTCTGTCGCTTGGGTTAAGTGGAAAGACTTATGTCAGCCGAATGGGGAAGGAGGATTGGGCATCAGAGACATTAGAAAGTTTAACCATGCGTTGTTGGCTAACTGGAAATGGAGGTGTATATCTGAGGGCAAAGGTAGATGGAGGGAATTTATACTTTCTAAGTATGGTACGGACCCAAGTGGTGCCGACGTCCCTGTGAAATATCAGTCCTGGTGGTGGAGAGACCTGAAGAAGGTGTGTAGAGAAGGTGGAGGAGAGGGGTGGTTCCAGGAACAACTTGGGTGGAAAGTAGGAAGAGGGGATAAAGTAAGGTTTTGAGAGGATGTGTGGGCTGGTAATTCAAACTTGAAAACCTTGTATCCAAGATTGTTCTCTCTGTCGTTCAATCAGGGTCAGAAAGTGGATGAGGTAGGAGAGTGGGACGACTTGGTAAGGAGGTGGTCTTTAACGTGGAGGAGAAGCATATTTGAGTGGGAATCGCTTTTGGAATCTGAACTTGTTAATCATATCTCTAGGGTTAGCTTTAGGAAGGATGAGGAGGATACCCAGATTTGGAAAAGTGATGAATATGGCTGCTTTTCGGTAAAATCAGCATATGAGCTCTTAGCTAAGTCTGATGTGGGTCTCCAAAAAGAGGTGTTTAGTATCCTTTGGAAGGTGAAGACTTCCTCTAATGAGTTGCTTGCGACTTGGAGGGCGTTGCTGGGGAGACTCCCTATAAGGGAGGGTTTGAATAGGAGAGGGATTATGATAAACACCACGTGGTGTGCACTTTGTTTGGTAAAGGAGGAATCCTATCAACATCTCTTCGTGGAATGCATTTGTGCACGAAGGGTGTGGAATATGTGCTTTAATTGGATTGGGATTCTGTTTGTCCAACACAACGACATGGCGGCTCACTTTGAAGGGTTTACCTTGATAAACGGCAGTAAAAACCAAAATATGGTTTGGAAAGGGGTGTGGACAACAATAGTGCGAAGTATGTGGGAACATAGAAATGCCGTGGTCTTCAATGAGGGTGTAGTGGATGAAGAAGAGGTGTTTCATAAGGCCCAACTTAAATCATAGCTGTGGTTAAAACATAAGGGACATAATTTCTGTTATTCGTTCTCTGACTGGGTGACAAACCCTTGGTCTTGTATTAGTAGCTATAAATAAAATGTTGCAGGATTCATAGGCAGTTGATGGAAGAGGATCATAGTGGCTTATCCGAACTGGAGTAGGGATGAAGGTTGGTTTCAATGTCGGGCTTCTAATAATGGGCCCTGGTTTTGTGCAGCAAAGAAGATAAGTCAGGGAGTCAAGCAGAATATTCATAGTTTGTTTCTGGGTACAATGCCCGGTAGGTGCAGCCGGAGTATAGGGTGTAATCCCTGGGAGGTTGGTTTTGGTCGCTGGAGCCCATCTGTTGGCTGGTTTTTCTGTCCAACAGCTATACGAAAAGGTTGTCTAGTTATAGAACCTCTTTTGTTGAAGATGTTGGGGTTGGCTGGAATGTTGTGTATGAATGGAATCACAGGAGGAGGTTGCTGATTTATATGTTGAGAACGAAGCCAAGCTTTTGGCGGGTCTGCTACAATCAGGTTTATGGAGATGTTTGTGCCTGGTAAGTGTGGTACGGTCTAGTTTGCTGTTCTGTTTTTTGGGGCCTGGCTTTCCCTCATATGTGTTATTGTGGTTTTAGATAGGAACAACAAGGAAGACAAGTCAGAGTGTCTAGCTGCCTGCTCACGGTTATGAGTAGTTGCCTGGTAGTTGCAGCTGGAGTCTTGGGTGTCAATCCTGGGACGGAAAGGTCTTGGTTGCAGGAGTCTTTATGCAGGCTTGTCAGATGGTTTTTGGTCAACAGGTGCATGTCTTGATGGTGATAGGGGTTTGGATGCCAAGGGTGTGACGGGGTTGCTGGTAGTATTATGGTAGCATCTATGGTGTCTGAAAAGCATTTCTGGTATAACTGCTGTTTTGCTATTTGGGGCTACCTTTTCTGTTTTGTGGTTATGTTTGCATGTTTTGATGTACTCTCCTTAAGCGTTGGTGCTGTGGGGAAGGTGTTGATCAAGTGCTGATGCTTGTTCAGTAGTTTTTGGTTGCTCATGTAGGTAAGCCATATGCAGGTAGGTTTTCTTAGCTTTATGAAGAAGTCATCATATGGTTGTTGTATACGGGTTGGGATACCCCTGAAGTATCCCAGTAAATTCAATTTATTTTTTGCTGATAAAAAAAAATAAAAATAAATCTACCATCTAATAATTTAATAATTCTATTCTAACCTAAAAAAAATATATAAATTTTAAAAAATACAAATTATAATAAATAAAAAATAAACAAATTCATAACATTAAAAAATCCAAAAAAATTTAAACCACTAAAGGTGGTCGTGAAGAGTGTTGTGGGACCGACAACAACGACGACGATAGCGGAGGCGACAACAACGACGAAGGAAATAAAATAGTGGTAATTCGAGCCATGCAAGAAAACAAATAAGAGAAACGAAAGAAATTATAAATCATTGGTGAAGAAGAAAGAAAGCTGATCGAAATGAACTTTGTAACATCCCTAACTTTTACTTTTTTAAAAAAAAATAAAAATAAAAAATATGCGTACAATATCTAATTAACATACAATATTTAATTAACATATAAACATAAATTGTTTTCTCATATTTGTATCTCAAAATATATCCCTCTTCATAAGGATTTAATATATACATCCAAAAAGTTTAAAAACAAAACAAAGCATTCAATTTAAATCTATCATATCCTACTGTTGCTCATTGAGGAGCTCTATTACCTGCAATCTCATATGCTCCCGTGTAAATACACGATCATCACAGTTAGAGAAACAAACACAAACAAATAACAGGGTAAGCTATCTATATAAAATGTTTTGATATAATTTAAATTTCAAATTAATAAGCATAATTCAT
>Ga0123342_1010663_pt1 | contig 10412 bp, 3 predicted proteins | sample Turbeawhitnodule_FD_89960 | JGI IMG/M metagenome (GOLD analysis project Ga0123342, IMG submission 89960) | Root nodule microbial communities of legume samples collected from Mexico - Turtle bean Mexico white nodule | ecosystem: Host-associated > Plants > Roots > Nodule | place: Mexico: Nepantla... | reverse complement strand
TAAATAATAACAAATAAAATAAATTTTAAAATTTTAAAATTATTTTATTAATTTTTGAAATTATAAAATGTCCAAATAACCAAAATAAATTAATACAATAAATTATTAAGTAAGGATAAAATGGAAAAAAAAATTAATAGCAGTTAAGAGGGGAATAAGAAATGACACAATGACCATAATACAATAATAAAATTAAATATTAATATAAGGATAAAATAGAAAAAAAAAATTAAGAGCAGTTAAGAGGGTAATCCCCTTTATATATAGGTATAGATAATAATAATAATAATAATATTATTATTATTAATATTGATTAAAATCATATTATTATAAATAATAATTGTAATAATAACTTAATAAGAATAATAGTAATAACTTAATCATTGAAAGTCTCACGTCTATTACTTACATACTTAGATCTGAGTCCGACTATTTCCTCTAGTTAAAAGAATTAATAATAATAATAATAAAATTATATAATTTTTGTATTCTAAGATTTTAAAATCAATCACTATTTTAGTCATAGATTTAATCACTATGCATGAGTGACGAATCGATGTTATTTGATACTATTTTAATTAGTGACTAATTTTAATCCTTTAGTGATTGATTTTTTTAATTATTATTTATGGTGAATTTCAAATTTAGCACGAGGGAAAATATTAGTAACATCAAAATTCCTCTCATCTACATCTACGCTTACCAACAAAACTATTTTCTCAAAATTATCATGTCATGATAATTCTTCACTTTTCCTTTGTACAATGCAGAAAAGTTAAATGGAATCTAAAAAAAGGGTTTATTTACAATAAGAAGTTACATGATTTACTTAAAATTTCTCCAAATAATTATAACCATTCAAAGTTTTAGAAAAGTGTGTAAATGGTGAATGAGAATCTTGTGATGTTATCTCCAATATAAGGGTTATAGTATACGATGTTGTTTTATTTTGTTTTATGTGGTTCTAGCAATATACCTTTTAACACTCTCATCCAATTTTTAATTTCAATGCAAGATTTAATGATTTACATTTAATCATTTTTTATTTTTTAAAACTTAAATAATAATTTTTTTAATTTTATGGGTCAATTTAAATCTTGAATTTTACATCACATGGTCATATCCGATTTTTGATAATCGAGTGATCCATAAGGTAAACGACCACACGAGGTAACAACCTCACTTATTAATTAGACTGACATAGTATTAATGGTAGTAAAATATTATTAAAGATTTATTGGGCCTAGAACAACGCTATTAAGAAGAAGGTCCAATAGAAATTAGTAAAGATTTATTGGGCCTAGACCAACGCTATTAAGAAGAAGGCCCAATAGAAAGCTATAAAAGGACAACATACTCATAGTATAAAAGTAATGACTTATCTAGCTTTAAATCCACAAACACCTTGGCATCTGAACTGACTTGAGCAGGTACACCCCTCTTCGGACTCAACAGACGAAAAAACAGAAGAAAACTGGACAAAAAACACTTGATAGAAGATATTTGGTCTCTGATACTGCAAGAACATCACATAAACGTGTTTTAATGAAAAAGTTGTACAGTAATAATAATATATTTAGGTAATTTAATTGAAGAAAACAGTTTTGTTGAATGTATGGTGAAGACTAGTGTATTTGGTAAGAGGAGATAAGCATGAACCAAATATCTATACCACTATTTTGGATGTGAACAACATAACATGCGATGGTGGCATTGAGTTTGGTGGTGCTCCTTTTGTACCAATCTAAATGCACAAATAACGGAAATGCTAATCCAACATTTTATGTCTATACAATCTCCATGTAGGCACACACTCATGTTTCTCAACACAATTTTGTCTATGTCTCAAAAAAGTTTAAAAGTTTAAGATATTTTTTTTAAAGTATCATATCAATCAATATGTCTGATATTTTGATTTTTTTTCTCTAATTCACTGATTAATTTGTTTTTTTTTTCTTTTAAATATTTTTCGATTCATATCAATTTGTTTTTTCTCTTTTTTTAATAGTGAATTGATCGATAAATTAGAAGAAATTGGAGAAAAAGATGAGTCAACGAGTTGATCGACAAATTACAAGAAAATACATAAAGAACATATAAGTTAATCAATAAGTTAGAGATAAGAAAATAATGATCATATCATCCAATAAAATCAAACTCAAATATACTTAAAGAGAAAAAACAAAATATTAAGTACTAAATAAAATATTTTTTTACTAAAAACTTAATTAAAATACCTAAATTTATTTATTATGTACTTAAAAGTTAATTAATCAAATACTAAAATTCATTTTTTAAAAGCATTTAACATAAATACACTTTTTTCTAAAAGAATTATCCTTAACATACACACCTTGTACTTTTTTTTCTATGAAAATGTGATATAGGAGTCCATGAAATGTTTTCTATGACAATTTCAAGTGCTTGGTCAATTGTTTTCTTGATCAAGAGCCAAGGTGTATCATGCATAAAAAAAGAAGAAGAAAAAAATAGTGTGTTACATATGACAACTTAATGGTTTGGACATTTTTAATTTTGACCAAATGCATTTTCTACAATAAAATAATGTTTTCATGTATTTTTTTTCAAAATCAAAAGCAACCAGGCAATGATTATTTGAGAAAAAAAAACGATGTGATCTTCTATGAGAAATGGTCTTTTGAACTATTTTTTTTAAATGAATATCAGTGTTGACTGCATTTGTTTTTAAAATATTTTTTTTGTCTACACACTTTTAAAATGAATTTTAGTTGTCATGTGTAGGTACAAATGTGGCAAATTGTGAGACATGATTCTATAAATTATGTCTTTAAAGTTATATATATTTTTTATTTTATTCTTTGAAAGGCTTCACCCTATGCAAATTAAATTCTTAAAGGATAATATAGTTTACAATTAGTTTGACAATTTTGTATGATAAAACATTCTTAAAGATTAACTTGAAGATAATATAGTTTACAATTAGTTTGACAATTTTGTATGATAAAATATTCTTAAAGATTAACTTGTATAGACATGCACTTTTTAAAAACCTCAATTATACAACTCAATACTTAAAAAAATCAAATATATAAAAAATGTTAATATGTTGACAATTAGATTACAACTAAAAAATAATAATTTTTTTGTCAAAAATGAAACAATTTAAAAATTATATTGATAAAATTACCTTTTAATTTATAGTTATCAAAATAATATTTTCTATATAGTATCTCAAACACCAAGGCTTGGAAAAGTTTGTTAGCTTTGATATAGTTTTTGAGTGAATCAGATGTAAGAGTTGCACTAAACCTCTACCAAAAGCATTGAAATCAAATATGGTAACTACAAAGCCATGGATGAAGCAAAAGCTCTAAAACACAAGTTTTTCCAAAACTAAATTCTCAACAGAAGTACAAACACAAACTGAAATTTCAAACGATGGAGCATGGTGCAGTAGCTACACTACAACATCATCATCATCAATAGTGCAAAGGGAAAAAAACTCAATAATGAAAACTCAAATAAGCTAAATAAGCCATTGGAAATACAAGTCTCACTGTACAGTACAATGACCATCAATTCTCAAGTCTGAAGAAGAGAATGAAACTAAAGATGAAAAAGCTTCAAAAGCTTTACAGTGAGAACATGATGAGGAGGCTTGTGCAGAAGTGTTTGAATTCAATCAGGATGAAAAATCTCAAAGCCTCAGAGTGAGATCAGGAGATGCAGATGTTTGTGCTGGAGGAGCAGCTGCTACAAACCTAGTACTTCCATCTATCTGTCTGAAACTGCCAGGCCAAAACACACCAGCATCATCATCTTCAACAAAGATTGGTGTCCGAAGATAGTCTTTCCTGAATTTTGCTGCAGCCATCATATCAGGAGCTCTCAGTGTATGCAAATGTGCTTGGTGCATTGCAGCATGAGCTTCAAGGCCAAGTGACCGAAAAGCAGATCCATGGAGAGGCAGAGATGCTAAGCTTGTGTACCTTTCAGTGAGCATCCCCATTCTCATTGCACGTTTTGCCAATGTCCTCTCCCTCTTGTGAGCATTCTGATGGCCCCCTAATGCCTGTGAGCTGAAGAATTTCCTCCTGCAATAGTTACAAGAGAAAACTCTGGGAACTGCTATTGCTGAGGCATGAGTTTCACCTCCTGATTCAGAGTTAGTGTGACTTGTTGCACCTTTCAACTCTTCATCACTGAGATTGAAGTTGAGGGTCAAGTCCAGGGACAGAGAACCTGAATCAGGATCAGCCTTTGTCAGACAGGAGGAACTTGTGTTGTCCATAGTAAAATCATGTGATTCATCCGATCCTTCTTGGCTGTACATTTTTGAATCATCTTCAGGTTCCAGGTTCAAGTTTGGTTTCATCATGATCTTCTTTTCAAGTAAGAAATTTTGGAGTGAATTGAACAAATTTTCGCTTCAGTCAGCTTACTATTTAAGCATCATCTGCATTGATGATGAAGCACGTTATTTGTTATTATGACAGTAAAAGCCAAGAACATACAAAATTCTGGTGTTAATATCAAGTGGTCAATCCAACATGCAAATGAAGCATGGCTGAGCAATTCTTTCACATATAAGCAAACATGCAACCTGTTTTGGAAAGTAAATCAGAAATAAACTTTGCAGAAAAGCATAAAGACTTTGTGGGAAGCTCCTTCTATAAGATAATAATGAAAAAGCAAAATATGTAAGAGCTTGACAAATGAAAGTGTAATCATAGGTAAAATCTTAAGAACAAGTAACAACTGCCAAGTAAATTTCATCTGCATGCTGGCTCATTTCATGAATCTCTCTAAGAAAGCAAATATCCAGCTCAAGAAAATTTATAAATAATGCAGACTATGTCATGTATAAACTGCCTCAGTTTTCTTTTTCTTTAGACTGAGAAGTGAAACACTGCAAAGGGAGAAAAACATCAGAACAGAAAGTGACAACAAAAAACACTTCCCCTACCTTTGCTCAAGCAATACCTGAATCTCAAAGCTGTTAAATTAATGTCTGGATTCTATTATATTTTTAACTTTTATTTAAATAACAGTTCATGCAATGCAAACACCAAAGCTATAACCAAAACAAATTTTCCAGTTTGAGCCATGCAGGGTATAAACATAGTCACAAAGTAGAGATAAAAGAATAATAAAATATATATAAAAAAAAGAGAATGCATAGAATTGCATGAGTAAGTAATCAGAAGGGATATTAGTGAAAAGAAGTGGAGAACATAAAAAAGCAAATATAAAAACTTTTTCTTTCTCTTGTAGCTGACTCAAATCTTCTGTGACAAAGGTTTGATGCCTTGTTTGCTAGACCAGCTCTCAGCATGTTAAAACAGTGCTCTTATCATAGATGCAGAGGGTCTCACACACATACTGCATTTCAAACATATTTTTTCCTTAAAAAAGACTATAAGCAGCACTTATGTTTCAATCACTGAAGAGAAATTAACAGTGTTCATCCCATAGAGTATATGGCTGAAACATACGTGTATACTTCAAATAAAAGCTAACATAAATGAATTCATTGAGTGATTGATGGCAAATCTTGACATTAGCAAGATTTTTCATCATTTTTTCAGTACCCTTATGTGCCATGATTGATTTTCATCCATCAACTTTTAAAACACACTATTGGATTCATCTGAAATACACCCACCACTCTTAGGCATTATTACAGCCATAAAGTATACGTTACACACTTTTTGAAATGAAGGGTAAAAAAAAGATGAAATGGAAAAAACAATGCCACATTTAAGAAATATTAGAACTGAAAACAAAAGGCATTTCAAACCAAGCTATCTGAAGATGCCAACCAACAGCTTTCTGCATTACTCATCAGTTCTTTTGACATACTTTCTGATACAGAAAATTGAAAAATTGCACAACCTCTAAGGAAAGAAGATAAAAATACCCCCACCCCAACCCACCAAGTTTATGAAATAAACTTTAAGAGAAACTGAAATTAATAAAGGAAATAAAAGGAAAGGGGAGCCACTAACATAAAATCAGAGAACCCCCATAAAAATTTCCCCTTTAGATCCAATTTTTACACTAAAAAATAGCAGGCAAAATGCATCTTCTCACTATTTTTTTTTTTTAAGAAAAAGAACAGAGGCAAACACAAACTCCTCAAATCAAAAGCCAAAAGTTTTTACTTGCACAAGGTTGAGAGAGCCTTCATTAGACTCCTCAACGCAAGAGAATCAAAACCAGACCCCAGAAAAAGTGAGAAAACAATGATTAAAGCAGGACAAGGCTTGAAAATGCATGTAAGAAATAGAAGAAAGGGTTAAAGAAAATGCAAGTCTTTAGGTGAAAAGATGAGTGGAAAGAGGCACTTACATAGTACTGTACTATAAAAAAAAGGGAGAGAATCTGTAGTGAGAACTACTTTGGACTTTGAAGAATATGAAGAACTTCATGAGGGGGGGCACAGGTATTAATATTATACTATTGTTGGTAATACTTTTTTAAAAATTCACCACTATGAAGTGGCGATGAGAGAAAAAACTAAAGGAGATAAGATTACAGAGAGAGAGAGGGTGAAAATAGTGGAAAAAGCTGAGGATAGAGAAATGAGAATGATGAAGGGAAGTCAGAGAAATCAGATAGCATGCATAAACACTAGAACCACTTCTTTTGTCCAATTTTGAAGTTTCTATAGAAAGGTCCATTTTTCTGTGCTTTTAGCTCTTAATTGAGAATCAGTGAGGGTGTGTGAGTACAAAAATATGGACAAGCAGAAAGACAAAGAAATTAATTTGGGTGCTTTGTGAGATACCCCACACAACCAACCAACACAACAAGACATGGCCATATCATATCATAATATAGTGTGCTTCTTCGGCTTCCACTAAGAAAAAAGGAACGGTCCATTATATTCAATAATAATAGCAGTAACAACACACCATTTCAATTCCTTTAGGCCACATAATATAGTAATAAATTCTCTGTTTTTTTATATTGTTCAACATCTTTCTCCATGCTATCATTAACCTACCTCCCTTTGTCCTACTCAGATATATGTTACATGGACCCCCATAACCCTTTCTCATTCTCATTTCCCACCTTCTCTATCTGTTCTTCTTTTTTTCATCCACAATCACTGAATTACAGTACTTTTGTGTTAATTACATGCTTCTAAATAGACTTTCTTTCTAGTTTATAATAATTTCAACTTTAGCAGAATTGTCTACTATCAAAAACTACATCAATGCAGAAAAAATATGGTTATTGGGATGAGAATGCAAATCTCACTTTATAAACCAGTTTTATAAAATTGAGTTAGGTTTAAAAGTTAAATTCTTAACGTGATTATGAGATTAAGTTAGAATTAAACTTGATTGAAAATTTGTATTGGTTGATGTGATAATTTGACATTTTACATTCACTGTTGTGGAGTATGAAAGAATCTATACTCTATTTTCAAAGAAAATACAAATTGTTTGTGGCAGAGTGAATTTGAAAGAAGAAAAAGTGTGATGCGTATGCATGTATGCATGTTGAAGGTTGATGTGCATATTTGGTGGAGTAGTTTCAATTTGGTGTGCACAATAAAAGAGAGACACACCTGTGAGTGACACACATATTTTTTGAACAGTAAACAACTTTTAGGGTTTGTCGTTTTGGTAATGTTGTTTTTTTATATGTCTAATCTAAAGTACACATTTATTTGACTTGCACAGTTAGAAAAAACCTCAGTCGAATCAATTCTGGACAATACATTGGGATTACAAATTGCTGGACCTTTTATTTGCTTTAGATCAGATTTTTTTTTTTTACATCTATTATTTTTCAATTTTTTAAATAAACCCTGACCTAAATTTAAGAAATCAAAAATATATTGAAGCAAAATAATTTTTTTTTGTAAATTATGTTTTCCTTTTGAAATATGCAAGTATTACATTTTTTTTAGTTTAGTTGAATTAGCTACATATCACTAAAGAATATTCTTAAGTAAATTGAATATTATATACACTTAAAAATATTCAATACAAAAATGTAATTTTAATTAAAATATTTACTAAAGTATTTTAATCGACCAAATTGCCTTTCACTAGATTGATGTAACATAAATGCTTCATTTAATGTATAAAGTATTATAATTTAAAGTTGAAGGGAAAATAATTTATGGTCGAAAATATATTATCAGTTAACATTTTTTTTTTAAAAAAAAGTTTAGATTTATTCATATTGTTTTAGCACAAAAGTTTATGCTTGATAGAAATTATTAGAATTTTATAGCAAATAAAAAATGATGAAAAGGGGTACATTTTATCCATTAAAAATGTGTATTTTAAACTTAAATCATTTTTAGTACATAAAGTGAGTGGATTTTAATTTTTGTAAAATATTTTCCTTTTGTTTTTTTCTTTCCAAAATTCAGAACTGAAACAAATAAGAATTAAAGATCATGATAGAAAAGAAAGGTATATTTTAATATAAAGTATGTAACAAATGCAATACTCAAATATTTGTCTGAAAAAATTAGTCAATAACTTCTACAATTCCTATTTATATAGCATAATGTACATTTTATTCTTAAAACTCTAAATATTATTTCTCTTGCATAATCTAAATTACTTATATCATTCAACACAATGTCTCTTCTTTTCATTATGATTCATTATGAAGTGAATACATCACTATCAAAAATAATTAAATATTATAATAACTAAATTAAAGACAATTTTAAAAACTAAAAAAAAATAGTTTCTATTATTGTTAAATAGTTTCTAAATTAGTATCTAATTAGTTACAAAAGTTTTTCTACCAAATCTAGAAACTATTTAACAATAATAGAAATTAATTTAAAAAATAATTATTTGTAGTTTTTAAGATGGTCTTTAATTTAGTTATTATAACAATTAATTATTATTTTTTTTAAAAATTGGTTTCTATTTCATGATTTTCTTGTAATTATTTTTTTTTATACATGTTATTTGTTCTAGTCTAATGATATTTTGAAAACATGCTCCAATATATAATCTCTTATTGATAATATGAAAAAAAAAAATATGTTTATTATTTTATATAAAAATTAAAATTTAAGACTGAAAAATAAGGTTATAGAGTGGTAAGGTATCAATATATGACTTCTCATTTTACTTTTTCTGACTGTCATTATTATGCATGCACATAATACACCCACTTGTGACCTAGTTATTATGCAATTATATCACTGTTTTTCAGCATAGAGAAATGGAATTGGGTTCTTTGCACAGTTATTAAGAGAACAGATATATGGTGAATGGTGAAAGCCCTAGAATGCATGCTTTTGCTGCTGAAACTGCAATCTTAACCCTGTTGGACCACCAACCAGGTACGAGGGTTTGAAAAAGCAGGCAAGTTGAGCACTTGTTTTGTTTTCAAGATACAAGGATTAAGAGAGGAAAGGGACCAATTTATAAAGACAAAAGAAAGGACCACACTCTAGTTGCTGCATTTAGTTTATGTTACACATCCCCAGATGTTTTTTTACTTGGTAAATATGGGGATTTTCATACACTCTTTACTTTTCATCTGTACTTCAAATATCTCACATTTTACACTTAACATTAACTCCATTCTGCTCAACTCTTTGCATGTTTCGTCCCTATTGAAGGTCACTTTCACTCACACAAGTCCTTTTCACCACTTCAATTCTTTCTCATAACCCTTTCAAACACTCATTAAAAGTTTTATGGTTAAAGCTTAAGCCTTAGCACGGAATATGTATATGGTAAAGTAGATACAGTGTAAAACAGTGTCTGTATATGGTAGAGGTATGAACAGTATCTGATTCTGCATAGGATTGGAGTATCTGATTCTGCATAGGATTGGAGTATCTGAAATATTCTATTTTCTTTATTTAATTTTTTGTTGTTAAAAAAAGTTACAGTGTTATAAAATAGCTTATTGCAAAATGCTTGACCACTTAGCACGGTATATGTATGTGGTAAAGTAGGAACAATGTGAAACAATGTTTGTATATAGGAACAATATTTGATTCTGCATAAGGGTTGGAGTATCCTGAAATATTCCATTTTCTTTATTTAATTCTTTGTTGATAAAAAAAAGTTACAGTATTGTGGTAAAATAGGAACAATATCTGATTCTGCATAAGGGTTGGAGTATCCTGAAATATTCCATTTTCTTTATTTAATTATTTATTGATAAAAAAAAGTTACAGTGTTATAAAATAGCTTATTGCAAAGCAAAATGCTTAACCACTTAGCATGGGATATGTATATGGTAAAGTAGGAACAGTATGAAACCGTGTCTGTATCTGGTAAAGTAGGAACAATATCTGATTCTGTATAAGGGTTGGAGTATCCTGAAATATTCCATTTTCTTTATTTAATTCTTTGTTGATAAAAAAAAGTTACAGTGTTATAAAATAGCTTATTGCAAAATGCTTAACCACTTAGCACTGGATATGT
>Ga0123342_1010662_pt1 | contig 10413 bp, 4 predicted proteins | sample Turbeawhitnodule_FD_89960 | JGI IMG/M metagenome (GOLD analysis project Ga0123342, IMG submission 89960) | Root nodule microbial communities of legume samples collected from Mexico - Turtle bean Mexico white nodule | ecosystem: Host-associated > Plants > Roots > Nodule | place: Mexico: Nepantla... | reverse complement strand
GTGAGTTCTTGAAACATAGAACATTGATCCAATTCTACTAAAAGTGCCTAAGCTATCTCCAACTCAAGTTGATTCCATAGAATGTCAAAGAATCATCTCTACTTTGATAGTGGAATCATATCACGATCCTAGCCAAAAATCGTTATGTTCCAAACCATACTCCTGTTTAACCAAGAGTGCTTGAGTCCAAATAATACTTTCATTCTTGTGGCAATAGTCTGCATTAGTAGAATATTTTTATCATGTTGATCAAGAACTTGATGTAGTATGGATTATTAGACAAATCAATATAAAAATACTTTGCGTAAATCTATGTAATCTCTTATCATTTTTACATCACATGTTATTAATGTATAACATACATTTGTGAAAATGAACTTTGAAAAGTATTTTTGTGGTATTTTAGAAAATTTGTTTGAAAGTTCATTTGTTGAACTTTAAACTTAGAATACAATTTTTTTTAATTTTTTAAATAATTCAACCCTTTATTATTGTGTATTTTACTTGTTTTCATAGTGTTGAAACTTATTTTCATGTGATGTGATCCTTGAGTGCTAATAAAATTGAAAATAAAATATATTGAAATAGTTTTATTTTCAACATTTAAAATATTTAATGAAGTGCTAAAAAATTGTTAATATCTTATTACATCAAGCAATATTATCATTGCTAATTTTGGTTTTTAAAATTAAAACTATTTAAACTATATTTAGTTTAATTATAATGCAAAAGAGATGAATTAGACATATACTTTTGTAATGTGATGCAATCTAGCTTGCATTGCTTTCTGTCTTTTGTTTTGTATTTTTTGGTGCGGAATTTGGCGGGATTTGGTGGATAAAATGAGTGAAAGAAACCATGAAGTATTGGTGTATGGAGAATGATAATGAAGCTTAAGAGAGGTTAGGTCAATCCCTAAGAGGTTCCTTGCTAAAACACTTAGAAATAAGGTTAGCAAAGAGTGAGTTAAGAGACTAGTTGATGCTGAAATTTTGGCAGCAATTCAATAATCTATTTAAAGCTAATTTACTAAGGGGCTAACACTTGTATTTATAGTGCTACAAACAACAAAGGTGCAAACTTTAACCCTAAAACTCTTCACTCATAAAATGACAAGTGACTCTCTCTAATTGGAGCAAATCCTCTCAAATTAGAGGTTGAAAAGTGTCCTCCTCTAATTGGAGAGAATCCTCCTCTTCATTCCCATGAAGACAAATGGCCTTTTGGCATTGGTGGGAATCCTCTCCATTGAGGGGATGACATGTGGACTTTCATGCCTTCCTTGCCACTTCATGCTTTCTATTTGCACTCTAATAATTTATTTGTGCACCCTATATGTTGTAGAGTTGCATTGGGTCCAAGAAGGTCCAATTGTAACTCTAGCTAGACTCTTTCTTTTTTCTATGTACACCCTACTCTAATTGACCCAATACATGACCCAATACATGACCCAAGAAAATGACCCAAATACAAGCTCAAAATAAAGCTTATACTAGTCCATACAATGTTTATAAAACTAGAGAAAAAAATGAAAGAGCAAACAACAATTAATTTTCTATAAGATGAGAGTCTTTTGAACTTCTTCTTTTGCTTCTAATATTCTTAAACAAATGTTTCGATGGTGGATGGATTTTGCTGTTATAATCTTATAAAGAATATTGTTAAGTAGGTGAATTAGACATTGTATCCTCTAAAAAGAGTTTAAAATGTTTTTGTTTTAAGGTTTAAGAAGATATGCATAAACTAGTATAAAGACATGAATGAAAGGTTGTAACTTGAGGTGTCAGCCTAGCTGAGATCTTAAGTTGCATGGTGATATCTAACATGGAAGCTTTTATTTAAAAAGACATGAATGAAAGGATTGCACATTCTGGTTGTAAACTCTGAACATAATTTTAAATATAGAGAACACGTATACTATGCAATTAAATAATGATGCGTACTTTTTTTTTCAATTTAGCAACAAATACTTAATGGAGGCTTTGGATTATTGAAGAAATATTAAAAAAAATTTACTCAATTTAAAAAACAGGATGGGGTTTAAAAAATATAAAAATATCTTATCTAAATTTCTTAACGTGTTTGGAAAACTTTTTCTAGATCGGTTTGGTTAAAATCTTCATAAATATTTTAGAAAAAATAAGAAAATTAAATACTTTTTTTAGAAATTAAAAGTAGTTTATACTAAAAATATTTATAGAATATCCCTCATATAATTACTTTAAATTCTTGTCTTAACTTATGTATGAACTATAATAGTAGAAAATCTTATTTTCGTAAAGAACTTTTGAAGAATTTTCTCAAAACATGCTTTAAATATAATAAATGAAATATTTGTTCGTACATTTTATGTTCTTGTTTTTATTCCATCTTTTAAAAAAAAAAAAAAATACTAAATATTAAATTAATAAACTTAAAAATATACTTATAAGAAATCTAATAAAGAAAAGTTAAAAATGCTTAAAATATTTTAGCGTATTGAATTTTAGATAATTTTAAAAGGTATCTTATTAAATGCTTTTCTTTACATCAAACATAAAACAAAAAAAGGGAAAAAAAGTGAGACGGCACTAATATTCTTTTTCTCATATTTGTGGAAGATGAAAATGGAAATTTTAACATTCCTGGTAGTGACACTTATGGGGAAAAGGGGAGTGTACTTAGTATAGTGACTATTTTCAATCTTATTAATTCTGTTAATTAAATGCTACAATCATGCAACAGTTGTTTCGTCGAACTTTCAGGAATGAAAAATGTGATACAGCAATATTCTGTACATAAAAAGAGTAATGAAACTACAGCTATAATTGGATAATAATAAAATATAGATTGATTAAGAAACTTCATTATTCTACATGTTGAAAATTCTTGAAAACTACACGACCAAAAAAAAAATCATCAAATAAAAACTAATTTTAGAAACAAAAAATAATTAGTTGTTATAATGACTAAATTAAACGCAACTAAATAAATTTTTTGTTTCTAAATTAATTTCTATTATTGTTAAATGATTTTTAAATTGGTATCTAATTAGCAATCAAGATTTTTCTACCAAATTTAGAATCTAAATAATTGGTAGTTAAAACTTTGGTTGTTAATTAGATATCAATTTAGAAACTATTTAACAATAATAGAAACTAATTTAGAAACCAATTCTTTTTTAGTTTCTAAAATAGTTTCTAATTTAATTACTATTGCAACTAATTATTTTGGTCTCTAAAAATTGATTTCTATTTGATAATTTTCATTATTTTTTTTAAATAATTTTTAGGTTTAATCACTTATTTTTAGTTTATTTTATTATCTTTATTAATAATAATAAAATGTTTAATGATATCTCTTAAGTTTTAAATGAATAATGTGTTAATTTTTTTTATCTAAGACTGTTGGTATTTCCTCTTTTGATTTTTTTTATTAAATAGTTATTTTGAATTGAATATTAAAATCAAATGTGGTTTAGTTTGATTTAAATTTAATGTATTGAATTAAACCAAATCAATATTTTGTAGTTCAATTTGATCAATATGCATCCTTTTTGTCATTATAAATATTTTTAATAAAAAAATGTTAAACATTTTATGATTAAAAATCATTGAATAATAAAAAGAGATGCTATGAATTATTTTCACATGAATGGTGTTATATTAATAGTTCTAATCTTATCTTATTTAAAAACAAATTCGTAATTTTATAGTTAAAAATTATAACACCAGTTTACTCTCTTGTCTTAATAAGTACAAATATATTATAATTAAAAATACTTACTACAAACACTAATCCAACCTTTTGGAAAAGCAGATACAACATGTACACTAGTCAATTTTTTTTAATCAGCATGTACACTAGTCATATATTTTTTAATCAGCATGTACACTAGTCAATTTTTTTTAATCAGCATGTACACTAGTCATTTTTTTTAATCAGCATGTACACTAGTCATTTTTTTTTAATCAGCATGTACACTAGTCAATAAAATAATGAATGAAATGGCAATTAATGCAAAACAATAAAAGCTAATTGGAAAGTAATAGTCATGTCATGTTTCTAATCTTCCAAATTTCCACCAAAATTAGCGGTTGATTTCTCAACCCCACAATTCCCTTTATTAAAAAAAAACAATTGTAATAATGGTGAAAATACTATTATAAAAATGTCTTTACACCATGATTTTTATAAAACCAATAGTGTCAATTTCAACATATAAGAGCATCACATTGTTACATTATATCCACTCACCTTGACCACAACAACTTCTCCTTATATCCTAAATATTTTCATTTTCTCCTTAGCAACCGCCTTTTACTATTTGTTGGTCTTTTCTGTCTCTACCACGACAATGACCAAGGTTTCCACCATGCAAAGGCAAGAAAGACTCTATTCTTAATTTTGCTTTTTGTCCTTTTGTTTTTTTTTTTCTATCTTGTGTTTGGTTCGTTTTTCTTTTCCAAATTTAGTACATTTCACAACCACGAAGAAAGTACTTCGAAAGAACAAGTAAGCTTTAAAATGGAGAAATTTAAATAGAGTTAATAAAAATACTTTTTGAAAAATATTTTCGCAAAATGGTCAGTCAGTGTGAAAGGGATTGGGGTTCTTCTCAATACTTTATAAAACATGTTTAAAAGCGTTTTTGAAGAGAGTAGCAACAACTAATGTTTTAACTCTTCTAACCTAGTTATGTCGAGTTCTTAAATGCTATTGACAACAGGTTTAAAAAAATAGATTATAAGCATTATTATTTCTCTTTACGAGTATGTAAAGTTACTGTTGCTACCAGTAGATGAATATGTCACTAAAACACATAAGAAATATCTATATTTTTTATTATTAATTATCAACTTCATCGGTATTAATAAATAAATATTTTGCTGTCAAATTTTACTTGCGAAAAAAATCCATTAGTAATTTGGTGATCTCCAGTACAATAAATGGAATTCGTTGTTCCATTACCTATATACATGGAATTTTATGTATTCATACATCCTATACCACAAACTTTTTTAAATAAATATTTATATATCAAAATGCATAATTTAACATATAGAAGCTAACTTCTCAAAAATTGTTAGACAATATTAGAAGCAAATTAGCTAAATGGAAGAGTAGTTATAACAACCTCTTTGTTTTATATGTTTTTTTTTAAATGTCTATATATGTTATTATAAACACTATTGGAAAAGGGGAGTTTGACGATGTTTATAGACATCGATTTAAGCGACAACATCGTATAAGAAAACATGGTGACAATTTTATAAATAAGAGCAACATATAAGTGTTGGTTTTAATTATAATCGTCACCTATTTAAAAATAAAACATATAGATTATGATTTGGTGGGCAACCGTTATCTATGATGGACCCTAAAGACTACGGTTTTAGGAAATTGTCGCCTATACTTATGTGTTCCATATAGACTACGATTATTATATCATAATCGTCGTTTATATGTTTTTTATTTCCAACTCCAAACTTTTTCGTCTTCGTGTTTTCTTTTTCATTGCTCTCATTGTTGTCTTCTCTGCGACATTTCTTTGCTCTCATTCCTTGTAATGTGTCTTTTTTTATTATGTTTTATGTTGTTTTTCATACTTTATGTGTTTTCTTCATTCATTTTTCTCCATTTTAAGTGTTGAACAAGTTGGGTTCCCAAGTTTCAAATTGTTGCTCGCCTTCTCCCTTTCGATGTAGTTGTGCTGAACTTTGAAGCTCTTGAGCTCCCTTACCAAGTTAGTAGTGTCATTATTATTTTCAATGAATTATAAGTTAGATTAGTAATGTAATTATTATTTAAAGTATTAATTATATTATTATTTAAATTATTAGTTAGATTAGTAATTGAATTATTTTATTTAGAGCATTAGTTAGATTGCTATTTAGATTATTATAGATTAGTAATATAATTATTAATTATATTATTATTTAGAGAATTAGTTAGGTTATTATTTAAATTATTAGATAGATTAGTAATCTAATTATTATTTAAAGTATTAATTATATTATTATTTAAATTATTAGATAGATTAGTAATCTAATTATTATTTAAAGTATTAATTATATTATTATTTAAATTATTAGTTAGATTAGTAATTGAATTATTTTATTTATATTTTATTTAGAGCATTAGTTAGATTGTTATTTAGATTATTATAGATTAGTAATATAAATATTAATTATATTATTATTTAGAGAATTAGTTAGGTTATTATTTAAATTATTAGATAGATTAGTAATCTAATTATTATTTATATTATTATTTAGAGGATTAGTTAGATTATTATTTAAATTATTAGTTATATTATTAATTGTAATTGTATATTTTGAATTGATTAATTTTTTGAATTGCATGTATAATTGTAATTATTTAATACGTGTTGGTAATGGGTCCAAGGGGGTCTGACCCCGACAAATTATTATATTTTACAAACTTTCATTGAGAGATCTTTAGTTTCCTGTTTGAGATTTTATACATTTATTTGTGTACTATTTCTCTAATTGTAAATGTTTTTTTTTTTACATTTAAAAAAAAACATAGGAGGTTGTAGTGATAGTAATTGCATTGAGTATTGAATTGTCCAGTTGGACAATTTGGGGAGAGCAATTACTTTTTATTAGTTAATTAATACATAATTTGTAATCTACATCTCATTTATTTTATGTAATTTTGGTTGATTGCATGTGAGAAATGTTTGAGTCACATATTTCATTAGGTTCTATAACACTCTAGTATAGATTATGAACATTATAAGTTTATTTTATATGTTCTTTAGTGTTATTTTATTTTACATGCTTTTAATGATAAGAATTTTAAAAATAGATAGGTGAATGTACTCATTTTAAATGATTCACCTATATATATATATATATATATATATATATATATATATATATGTCTGTCTAAATTATTATGTGTATCTAATTGGGTTTTAAAATGTACATGTTAACTAAGAGGAGAAAACACAAAAAAACAAAATAAACTAAAAAAAATCATTGACTACGATTATAACCAAAAATCGTAGTCTTTGAGTCACTACAGCAACAATTATAACCTTTTTTAGCCTTTTTTGTTTTGTGCTTCAGGCACACTATAGGAGACAGTTATGGACAAAATTATCGCTTATATGCAGAGATATATACAACAACTTAAGTTGTCGTTTATATTGATAATTTTAGACAACGTTCCCATAAACTACGATTTTAAAATGTTGTCTAAAACTATTGTCTAAAGACATTTTTACAATAGTGAAACCCTATTAAGAAAATGAAAAAGGACTTCTTATGGGGGTGTGATAGATAATGTAAGGGGATTCCCTAGGCGAAATGGGATAAGGTTTGCAAGCCAAAATCATAAGTTGGTTTGGGCATCAAAGAGTTGAAATTGTTTAAAACGTTCTTCTTGAAAAATGGAGATGGAGATTAGGTATGGATGAAGAGGGGCTTCCAAAAGAGATACTATAGTCAAAACATATAGGATGGAGAACACTCAAAAGAAGGAAGAATGTTAAAAGGGAATCGAGGTGATTAAAGGATATTAGAAAAAAAACCAAGATGACCAATAGGACAATTTGTTTGAGGAAAACTTGGAGTGGTCTATAGGGAATGGCATAGAAATAAGATTCTCACATGATAAATGGGATGGAGGAGTGTTTGGTAGAGGTTTATCAAAGATTGTATAACAATCACATAAATAGATATCCTAAATTATATGAAATGAGAAGATTGGGTAAATGATTCCTGGGTATGGAATTTTCAATAGAGAAGGAACTAGTTTGATTGGTAATTATCCAATTCAATAGTATGGTTAGTAGGATTGAAGAAAAACAACCATGTATGTTAGGAAAAGATTAGTGGATGTGGAGAAATGTTGATTCAAATACATATTTTGTGAGTTCAGCATATAAATGTTGTGAGGTAGTTCTTCTAGGGATGAAGGGGAGCTCTTTAACAATCTTTGGAAAATTAAAGCTCTTTCGTCAACTCAGTTCTTTGCATGGAGGGTATTCTTGGATAAGATAGGTACTAGTGTTAATTTAGAGAGGACGAGTATAACTATACAAAGTACTTCATGTCCAATGTGTAGTAGGGTATACAAATATACCAATCAGGAACAAGATTTGAAAAAGTGTGTAGACAGAAATCATATGGGTGTTGTGGTGTTATAGAAAAAAAAATTACTTTAAAAAATGGTCAATAGATCATGTAGAAATTTTTACAATGGTCTTAAAAAGTTACAAAATTAAGTTTAGTTACTTTGATTGGTGACTTAGTCCTATGAAGTCCTTATGAACCTTTGGGTGGGGTTTGTTCACTAAGGTATCATATACATACTTATGCCATATAAACGTATCAACTTAAGTGGAGGGAGAGTATACATACAGGATTTTAGGGGCCACACATTGACCATAAAAGAAAAAAAATAGCGGATGAAAATATTGATCATAAAAGAAAATGCTACAATCCAGGACTAATTTTCGTCAAGGTCTAAATGATAACAATAGACCAAGAAGGCTTACATATCCTACATGATTTATGTGTTTTTTATGTATGTAGAGTGTAGAGGAAGATCGAAACATGTTTTCAAGATGAGGCAATTGGCCAATTTCTGCACTTTTTCTTCCACAAGGAACTCCATCAAATTCAAGGTATGGGATGCAAGAAGTCTGTCGTAGACAAAATATCTCTAAAACAAGGGGCAATAAATATGGTTCATTGGAAAATTGTGAGCACCCTCAACCCTATTTTAGAAAGAAGGTCATGTAAGAAGAAAGCACAAATTTTATCTCATGAAATCACCCTTTTCAATGTTGTATGAGAACATACTTATTCCATCTGTCACATTTTACCATTATACCTATAAATGTGATTTACAAAGTTAGAGAGTGAGACGGTAGGAGATGGTTGCGTATGGAGTCTGCACAATTTTATGATTTTTCTTTGTAGTCTCCTTTGATGACTGATATACCACAATGTTGTTAGAATTTTTTGGGGATTAAGACATAGAATCTAATTCCTTTGTAATAGGATCGGAACATATCTTAAATGTTTTAATTTTATTCATTTTTTATAATTTTTTTAAATATAAATTTATTTACTCTTACATTTATGTTGTATGTAATAGCATCATACTCATAATTATGTTTTTATATGTGTATAGCTTGAGGAAGTCATTATTATATCCCAACAATGTCTAGAAATTAATCAAAACAGTAATATATATATATATATATATATATATATATATATTAACATTTCACACCTGCAATATTTTTAATCCATGCAGTTAACTTCATCCACCGGAAAGGATTAGTAATTAAAATAAAAATCATAATTGTTTATTCAACTACAATATGTCTACATCTAAATTCCATAAATAAAATAATTTTCAAGAACCAAAATATAAGAAAAAAAAGATAAGTTTATCTAATTCACTAGATTATTAATTCAAATTGTGTATTTGCCAATATGGGACTTCTCTGTTGTAATCAAGTTAATTAGTATTAAAATCAAAGAACGAAATGCGTTAAAATAATAGAGAATTTTCACGCTTATTTCATGAGAGTTCATATGGAAACTAATATTTTCAATCAGTGCAAAAATCTGATGCATAATTAGTTTTCATATTTACGAAACAAAAATGGATTTCCTTACATCAGAATAGTAGGAACATGCTATCTTTTGGTCAAATATATATATAGGGCCATTGACTATTTAATAGACCAACTTAGCAATATATTTTATTGCATAAAACTCAATACTTTAAATTGGTTAAAAAAGTAACAAGATGAATTAAATTCTATTGCTAAATACACAACTGTAAAACTCAAAGGCACAAATGCATTTAAATGGGTAGTATGGCTGCAAGAGTAATTTGAATACAAAATTTAAGTTTGTATAGAAAAATTATTTTATTTATTTTATTATTAATAATTAAGAATGATAATAATATTAATAAAACATTGAACAATATTTCTCAATTATCCTCTCTTTAATATTTAAAAGTGAATTTTTTACTCTAAATTGTTGGCAAAACATATTGTGTTGATATTTTGATGATGATTGCACTTCTTGTTGATGGTTCCTCTCTTCCTTGTTCATTGGTTTAGTATGATCCAAATGTAAAGTATGATTCAATCTCTCTTAAGTTTTTTAGAAAAACTTGTAAGAATATTACGTGGCACCTCACGATTATTTATCTTATTAATTAATCAATTACCATAATTATCCTATTATATTATTGGTAATTATTTGATGGACGTAATTACTCTTACCATAAATAATTAGGGTTTTCCCTTGTGTGTATTATAAATAGAGATTACCAGACAACTAAAGAGACACCCTCATATTCTAACATCACACGGCCGAAACTCATTCCCTAAAGGGATTTTCGAGCCTCTCATCTCTTTGTCTCTCTACTCAC
>Ga0123342_1010661_pt1 | contig 10414 bp, 5 predicted proteins | sample Turbeawhitnodule_FD_89960 | JGI IMG/M metagenome (GOLD analysis project Ga0123342, IMG submission 89960) | Root nodule microbial communities of legume samples collected from Mexico - Turtle bean Mexico white nodule | ecosystem: Host-associated > Plants > Roots > Nodule | place: Mexico: Nepantla... | reverse complement strand
GAAATAAAAAATAAAAGAGTGCTAGATAGGGAAATAAAAACAAAAGGGTGCTAGATAGGGAAATAAAAACAAAAGGGTGCTAGATAGGAAAATAAAGATGTAAATGGTGCTAGATAGGGAATTTATCCACATTATGTGATGAGAATAATTTTTTATATGTAAATTTTTTATATTATTATTATTATTATTAATATATTTTTATTCTTCTTATTATTAATATTAATAAGAAGAATTAAATCGTAGCTATTGACCTTTGTATTATTATGATGATAGATAATACATTTACTCATTATATGCATATTATTCCGTACTTAATACACCTAATCACTATATACAATAAATTTCTGCATATCATTATTATTATCATACATATTATTATATTATTACTATTATGCATACTATTAATATTCTAAATAGTTTTATTATTGTTGTTAATATTGTTATTAATAATAACAACATTAATACATATAATAAAAAATAAAAAACACACTTGATTACATATGAATTATGTTAGTATATAATGTTCATAGTCATTATATATGGTTTACGAGTGGAACACTACCGCAGCTAATCATTGTATATAAATTATTTTTTATATATCATTATTATTTTTATTATTATTATTAATATCATATTATTATCAATATTAATAATACTATATTTATTATTATATTTATATTATTATTATTAATAATATTAATAATATTAATATTATTTTTTATTAATATTATTTTTATAAATAAAATTTATAATAATAATATTATCAGTAATAATAATAATATTAATATCATCATAATTATAATATACAAATATTATTATTATTATTTATATGACAATAAAGTATATTTGATGTACTGATTGATTATATATATTCTGACATAAATTTGATTCTCTTTAAGAATCAAATAAAAAAAACCAATTTTCTATTATCAGAATTAAATATTTAATATTCTATGTTCTGTATAATTGGGAATGAAAATAATGAATGATATAATTTATAAGGGCGGACCTAATAATTTTCTCATAAAATTTAATGAACAATTATATTAATAATACGTAATATTATAAGTTTTTTACTTTAATTTATAATATTCCTTTTAAAAAAATATCATTAAGTTAACAAATTATGTGTGTGAAAATTCTATATCCGTATATATATTATTTATGGGCAACATGTGTATAACAGTTATTTACATTATTTACTCAAAAGTTGTAGTGTAGGCGTGTTAGAATTCCTGTGCGTTATTATTACATATATTATTTATTTTTGAGTTTTTAGTGTGTGCTATTGAACATGTTTAATGAATTCCTTTATATAAATAAACCAAAAAGTTAAAAGAAATCTATTATTAAAAAGATCCTACATGATACATCCTTTTTCAGATAAAAAAAATATGTATTAAAAATAGTTTTTTCAAGGTAAAATTATGAATTCTGAAATAGAGTCAAATAATTTTCTAACTAAAATATGTGAAATATAATTAAATAAATTTAAAAAATATAATTAAATAAATTTAAAAAATATAAAAGTATGAGTTTCTTGAAATTTATGCTATCAAAATATTAAGTATTAATTTTTTTAAATACTGCAATATTGTGAAGAAAAAAAAAATTGTGGAGACATGGATTGGGAGAAGATTTAAGAGAGTGAATTTGAAGTGATTTGAGAAAAAAATATAAAGAAAATGAGATTATTTAGATTAAAGTATGTTAGAGTAGATTTATGACGAAAGTTTATTGAAATGTGTGAGTGATATGATGGTGGTAAGGAAATTTTTAATTTTAAAAAAATGTATAAGATGTAAGTTTTCAAATTTAACCTTATCTTTAAAAATATTAATATAAAAAATATTTATTTTTATTGAATAATTTTATTTTTATTATAAATACATTAAAAAAATATTTTCATAAAATTAAATTTAAATTAATTTTAATTATTATTATTATTTAATAAATTTATTTTAATTATTATTAATTATGTAATTTATATTTATATTTATTATTATTTTTTATAATTTATTATTATTATTGTAATATATATAAAGTGTTATTTTATATGTATAAATAATTTTTATTTTTTAGATAATATTATATAAGTTTTTGTTAGTTTTTTTTTGCCTTTCTTCGCTGTACATTGAAGAATGTTTTTACTCTTCTCCTGCAAGTACTTGTTTTTTTCTTCTCACAACTCACAATTGAACAGATACAAGCGCATAAACAAAGCCTAAAAATGGTATAGAAGAAAAAGTTTAAAAAACTTTTGTAAAGAGTAGATCTTATAAATATCCCACACGAATCATAATTTAAGGGAACTTCTTTGTTTTTATATTATGTCTCGACAATAAAAAAAAATGTTATATGAATTTTTTGTCAAACTTTTTGATAGTTACGCTTTTATACTATTTGGTATGGTACCACATGCATTTTGTCACCAAAAAAAAACTAATTGCAAAATTTTTGTGTAAACACAATAAAATTGAGAAGTAACATGTGATTTCTGTCCTTGACATGACCCTACTTCTATTTGTTCTATCCATCTAATATCTGGAGATACTTAGTTTTGAAATTAGATAACATTTACTTTAAATAAAGATATTTTCAAATTATACGTTGTACAGTATAAGAAGTATTTTATTATTTTCCAAAAAATGACACGAGAATACAAATTTCTATTATTTAATAAAATAAAATGGAAAAGTTGTTTAAAAGTAAAGAATAATATTTAAAGTAGTGGGTGTCATCATTGGAGAAATACAAAATTTAACATAATTTTGAATTAAGAGCATAAACTAGAGGGTCCAAAATTAGAAGCAATGATTATGTCCGTCCAAGACTGAAAGGGAATTGTTTTATTTTTAATAACTATTCACTGATTGCCTTTCTCGCATAACTACACGTCACTGCAAATCCTGCAGTTTAGGCCTCCAGATCAAATATTTAAAACTTAAACACAATAAATGCTTTATATAAAATAATCAAAATTCAAATTATTCCTAATACTTCAGATGTGTATAGATGGAACATCAAAGAAAATTCAGAAACGTAATTAATTTTTGTCAAATAGTTTGGCATCTATTATATACCTATTTAATCTAATTAGTATTATTTTGAATATAAACGTAGTATTGTTTCAATTTCACACGTGAAATGAATTTTGAAAACAAATCTTGTCGTTTTGGGCTTCCCTGTTCCTTTCACCATCTACTAAAATTGCAACAGATAGAGAACGTGATATTCACGGGAAAAATCTCGCTGCCTGCTTTCCCAATGTCATACTCAGACTGGAAGACGTCTTCTTCAGCTACAGTAGTAACAAATTTATATTTTGGAGCTAAACATTGATGAATGTTGGATAACAACTAATACAATAAATTTAATAAACTCTAAGTAAATTTTAAAACTAACTCAATATTAAAATAAAATAGTATTTACACCGAATTATATCTTGTAAAACATCCAATAATATATTATGAATTGACTCTTATATTTAATAGATATGATATCTCCAATCAGTACCCGAATTGATAGGTCTATGGCAATATTCATGAAGATCACCTATGCACTTCGTTTCTAACATGTTATTAGCCTTCAAATTTAACTGCTTCTGAGTTAATATAGTCATGTTGGTGTTCTTTGTGCAAGAATCATTGGTAATGTGGAACTGTGATGATGATGAAGCAGGAAAGATATTTATATACATAATAGGGATAAATTGTCACTTGCATGTTAACATACATATCGGATTGGATATCTGCAGTATAGTGGTTAGCTCGGTTGTTATACATTGAGCCAAGAAGCGTTATATGCTGCTTTTGAGTTCTCATTTTCCAACACAGTTATCTTCATTGTCGATGACATTGTAATACAAGGAAGATACCATGCCATCGAACTTTGAAACTACTTGATGAGTTGATAACCCACAGTATCGTTTCCCAAGGCGAGCAATAAAGATATCTATGATCTTCCTGAACATGGAGTCTTCTTGGATGAGTGGTTGCTCTACAAACTCAACCAGGGGCATCCACTGCATCACATCACACAAGAGTTTTTGGAAATTCAGATCAGTTAAACTTTGAATGTAGCAAGATATCACACTTTCATCATCATTTGACAAAGTAATAGTCACATCATTATGGAAGATTTTTCTGCATCGACTTAGCGATGATTGCAAAACAAGGAAAAGGAAATATAACAAAGTTTTTTCTGTATAGATTTAGGGATGATTTCAAAACAAGGAAATGGAAAATTTAAAAATGAAGTTATGTTTTATTTATTGACTATTCCAAGTGAATGGAGAACAACAAACATAAGGAACTGCAAGGAGATGAGTTATCCACCTCCAAAAAAGTTTCTTTCCTTTAATTGTCATCATGAGTAAGAATATCTCACCTTTGCTGCTTCGATTTCAAGATCATCAACAATGATCTTAGATGACAGGGGTCTTAGCATGCAGATGAAGAACAAATCTGACTTCTCAAAGGCCACATTATGAGCATGCCTAGAATTGATGATGAAATTCATCAGATCTCGAAGAAAAAAACAAGAAAACTGCGGAAGTACTGGAATAAAAGGTAAATCAAATCATGTCGTACTCTGACCATGCTAGATTCTGTCACTAAGTAGTTTATTAGAAGAGAAACTCATCCAGTAATCCAATTACTATAAGTTATTTATGAATCAAGTATATACACAGAATGAATAGTTATAGTTTCAAAATGTATTTTCTTAAAGAAAATTTACACATTCATGATGGCTGGGGGTATGAACGGAGTTGTTACCTAAATGCTATGACTTCAATGAACTCTGTATCGACCTGCAACATAAAGCAGCTAGCATAAAAAGAAAGCCCCTTATAGAATTTAAACCTACGATACAACCCCATGAATAAATTCAATACCAATTTACACCCGAGGAAAACATAAAACTTCATCAAACTTACCCCAGTTTCCTCCTTCACTTCTCTTACTGCTCCAGTATATATCTCCTCTGCCTGAGATCAATTCAAACAGGTAAGTGATAAAGAATTCAAGTTGCAATATAATTACATAAATGTGATAACCATTCAACATCATCTCTAATTTAGTCTTACATTTCATTTCTAGAGCATTAAAGAAAATTCAGTGAAGGTACACGTTAAATACCTCAAGAATGAATCCAGTTGGTATCTTCCAAAGACCAAGAGTTGCTGGACAGCAGTGTTTCTCTTGTACTACAAGCACCTTTATAAATTTTAAACAGAAAATTACACAAATATCAGTGCCTGCCTGCATGATTCAAACGAGTTGCTTCTTTCTAAGGTTTATTATATTCATACTTCATTTTTGTCGTTGATGACAAATCCACCAACTCCAACTTGATGTGACGCATTCGCTGGAAGCATGCTGGGTCCTTCAGGAATCCAGTAAGTTAACATCACATATCCTGGTTCAGCATGGTGGTATTGGAAGCCCTCCTGAGACCAAAATGAGTTACTAATAAGTTCAACAACACAACTCTTCCATAAGTAAAAGTAAAGGCTGAACTAAATAGAGACAGATATCCATTGATCGTTTTCTACATTTTTGTGAACTTGTACAGGGTGAACATGAACATACGGAAGGAAATCTCTCATTTGCATGTTATTTTCTTTATTTCGTGATTGGTAGACATGTGAAAAGTTGAATTACCTTAACAGCAACTGGAACGAGGTCAGATTGCTCTAACGGCAACTTAAGCCAAATTCCCTTTTTTCCCTGTAAATTATCAGATATCTTAATATATAACTTAGATATTGATGCCTTCACAGCGCAAACAAATGCAGTCTGAAAATAAAAGTAAATGGAAAATACTGATATGCCTTTTGTTTCCTCAAACAAGACTTATCGTGGAAGCCCTTCTTCCCCAATATATGCTAGCAATACGGATAAAATTTATTTTCAAAGGAAGAAATACCAGAATCACATTTAGAGGTGACTATTTTCCAAGTAGCATAGTTCATGTTAGGGAGGATGAAACCATGGACAGAGAATTTACCATCTTTTTCCACTGAAAGAGAGACAAACGCAACAAAGATGCGAAGGTATATGGGTTAGATGGTATCCTATCCGAATCAATGACAACTCCCCCATATTCATCATCAAAAGCATCAAGCACTCTCAGATTTCTGTGATAGAAGCTGGCACTTGATCCATTGGTTCCATTAATTCTACGGGAACTCGTTTCTGCTGCAAGATTATCTTGACCAACTGAACTACTTACAACTTTATTTGTGAAATAAGCGTTGTCCGAACCACTGTAAGTCCTCAGAAACAACCCTGAAATTAAACATTAGAAGGTATTAAACCCACATTCCTATTGGACCCCCAAAAAATCCAAAACAAAATAATCAAATTTTTCAAACAAGAAACATAACTTCCCACATTATTTGAAGTAGAGGAAAGGGGGCATCAATTAATAGTAAAAATGTCGACTTTAGAAACGAATAAACGAAATTAACCATGGCTTATGCCTACCTCATCAGCTAAAATCAGTTCAGATATTCAGTTTTACTGATTAGAAACTAAAAGAAGAAGCTCAAACTAACAAGCAGGTCCAGTATCATGAAAAAGAAATAGAAAAAATCAAAGGAAAAAATAAGAACAATAGAACCTCCAAGAATTTGGGTAACTGTAAGTTACCTCTGCGGCACTTGAAGTGGCTAGAAAGTTTAACTCCAACTTTGTGCCTGAAACCGGAGATCAAAGTGGAATAGGATCTTCCAACATTGGCAACATCAGATGTAGACACGGAACTAGAAGAGAACGGTTTCAGGTCCATCTAAATCAGAGGTCCGAACTCAACTCACAACCCAAATCTCAAACTGAATCACTGTCCAAATGTAAATATAATATAGATGGTACCCACGTATATTCTACAATCTTCACGAAATTCTAGGCAACCTTAGCACGTATCGAACCGTGACTTGACTAAAGAAACATCATGGTCATGGTCGTGATCATGGTCATGGGACTCATCGTTTTCTTCTGAGGCGGACTCTACCTTCTCTTCCAATGCTAGAGTGAAGAAGCTGATAATCCAAGTGGGTGCCAACAAATAATAGAAGATATAATTTCAGCACAAATCCACATTGGGACAAAGCTAGTTTTGACAGCACTTAGCTCATTAAATTGGTGGTGCATATTGAAAGATGCGTGATTATGAGTCATATAATGTCAGAAAAATCTACCAGAAACGCAACAAAATTGGAAGTTTGTTATAATAAAGTAATAAATGGAGAAAACGAGGGAAGTTATTTATTCAAGTTAATGATAGCGGAGTGCTCTATAGCATTCCAGACACTGTAATTAATTATTCTACCCTACACTTTCTAATTTTTACTTAATTAAATTTTCTCATAAATTTAAGTATTTGTATTAATTTTTTACTTATTTAAAATTTTAATATTTTAATTAAATATTTATTATTTAATTTTTAGTTAATGGATATTATTTTGATTTCTCATCTCACTTATTTATTTCTACGTGTTAAAATATGGAGATTTTGTACTTAATATGAAATGTATTGCGGTTAATGTAAACGAATAAGTGAATTTTGTTATTTTTATTAAAGATTGATAATAAGATAATTTTATCATCATTTACGTTAGTAGTGACGGTGACAATTCTTAGTTGTTGGGATAAGGTTGTAATATTGAGGAGTGTGACTTTTTTTTTATTCAACACATCTTTAATAAAAATAAGAAAATTCACTAGTTGTTTTCACAATTTCACATTTTTTTAAATATAAGATGAACGGACAATATAATAGTAATGTGACTTAGATAAAAATTAAATTTAAAAAAAAATATTTAATAAAAAAATTATTAGAAATCCAATTAAACTATCAAAATTTACTATGAATATTAAAGTTAATTAAATCTTTAATGTTTTAAAAAATCAACTTTATATTAATAAATAATTTTATTTAAGTCTTTTCTTTCAAATAAATTTATGATGAATATTAAAATGAATTAAGTCTTTAATTTATTTTTTTAAAATTCAACTTTATATTGATAACTAATTTTTTTAAGTCTTTTATCTCAAATATACTAATTTATTTATTATTAATAACTAATTTGGAGGATATTATTTTATAATGACTATTTTTATATATTAATAATAACTAATTCGGAGGATATTATTTTATAATTACTATAGATTAGAGACAATATCCAGGAAATGAGTAAAAAAACACTTGAAAAATCAATAATATATTAGAAATAATACTTTTAGATTAACTTATAAAGTATTTTTTTTATTAATTTAATAAAATGTATAAAGGTGTATTCATAATTTAATAATTATTTAAAATTAGAAACTAATTATAAAATTTAATAAAATTAAATTTATTTTATTTTATTATTTTTCTGGTGAAATTTAGATTTAGGTAATATTTTATCTCTAAATCTTTTAAAATGTTTCAGATATTTGTTAGTGCTTCCACTGCATCCTTTGATATGATTAATTGCAACAAAAATTACTGAATCCCACTCGTTAATTTCATTTATGATAAGAATTTTGATTATATTAGTTATAATTTCTTCATTATCATCTTCTTCCTTTTCTCTTAAGGATTCATTATCATCTTTTTGTATCACTTTATTATTCTAATTTAAGAACCACTTTATTATACATTTAAGTTCTGAAAACTTTCATCTCTCCAAACAAAATTCGAAACTATCTCTCATATAACACTATAAGTTAAAAACAAAAAATATATTTTTTAAAGTTTTATTTAAATTCTGACACTTTCCATCTCTCAAACAAAATATAAACTTCTTTCTTCTTGAGCATCTTTCATCCAAGTTTGAATAGAAAGTAGAAAAATGACATCTAAAACATTATCATTCTCAGTCAAATTGTTATATTTCGTATTCTTCCAAAGTCTTTGGATAAATTCATATTCTTTGGATTGAAAGAAATATTTTTAAATTCATAAACTGTCCCAACATAAGAAATTAAAGCAAAAAAAATTTGAAGTCCTAATCAGTATTTTGACGAAAAAAATAATATAAATAAAATGCTGAGTAAATGATTTTCACATTTTTAATTTGCACCGCGTGGAGATTATTACAATGAAAATTGGTAATTGCGCGTACATTTTGTTTCACACGTGAAATAGAAAAGGCTATTAAATTAATGAAATGACTATTTATTTATTTCTATCTATTTTACGTATATAGATTTAGTTTTCAGAAGATGCAATTCCGCAAAATATGTGCATAATCTGATAATATATATATATATATATATATATTGCAAAAAATGATGATATTTTATTTATATTAAATTTTATCTAATTTTTTATAAAAAAAAAACAAAAAGAAATCATTCAACCATTAAAATTAAAAATTATAAAATAAAAAATATTCAAAACTTGTACTTAATTAACAAATGTCTCTCACTCTTTATATAGTATAAAATCATGGCAGGAACCAAATTCTATCAGGTATTTTGTTTTATATCATACAAAATTATTTAATTCAGTGCCGATACCACAGTTGAATTTTAAATTCAAAAACCCATGCTATGCTAATGTAGCACGTTTCAAACATGCAATGCAAAATGAAACTTGAATATGTTGTTACAGCTGGGTCATTTATATTATATTCAACTTTAGAGTTATTAACTTTAGAGTTGTTAGAAAGCCATACTTGATTTTAAAAAGAAGACAAGGAAAGAAAAGAAAGAAATATTGATAATAAAATAAAATAAATAAGTGTACGAAAACAATAATCCATCAACACATAATTTTTTTTATTCACAATCTAATCACTTCAAATATTTTATGTTGTATTTATACTTGAGTTTGTATGGTTACACTGAAACCAATGGTATTTATTATAGTATAGGACAAGGTTATATTTAGTTAGTATTAGAGACGCAACACGTACTTAAATAGTCGAATGGGTCTAGGATGTACTATGTTGTCAGAGTCGAATGACTCATGACCTCCTAACTTAAGTAAAATATATAAAACTCTTAAATTTTCATTTAGGTTGTATTTGAATTGGGGAGAGGATTTGAGGGAGTAGATTTGGAGTGATTTGAGAGGAAAGTATAAAGAAAGAGAGTTGTTTGGATTAGGGTATATTATAGTGGATTTGTGAAAAAAGTTTATTGAAGCTTGTGAGTGATATGATGGTTGTAAAGAAATTTTTATTTTTTGAAATATGTAAAATGTAAGTTTATAAATTTACCCTTTGTTTAATAAATATTTCAATAATAAAATATGAGATATTTTTACAAAAATTTTAGTTAATTAAAATTTTATAAATATATATAAAAAATATTTTCATAAAATCAAATAAAATAAAAATAAAAATTAATTTTTATTATTGTTAATATTATTATTTAATAATTTATTTTAATTATTATTAAGTATGTAATTTATATTT
>Ga0123342_1010660_pt1 | contig 10414 bp, 3 predicted proteins | sample Turbeawhitnodule_FD_89960 | JGI IMG/M metagenome (GOLD analysis project Ga0123342, IMG submission 89960) | Root nodule microbial communities of legume samples collected from Mexico - Turtle bean Mexico white nodule | ecosystem: Host-associated > Plants > Roots > Nodule | place: Mexico: Nepantla... | reverse complement strand
TTTGGTATAGTGTGTGTTCTTCAAAACTGTTAAAAGTGAACCAATCTGATTTAGCTATCTTTCACTATCTGATCTTAATCTCAATCTGGTGCAGTTCTGTTTGTGTTAGACTGTTTTGAAGAACCAATCTGTTCATTCTAAAATCAATCTGTTCTTTTACCCTTGATATACTGAAAACTGTTTGTGTTTGCGAAAATTTTATATGTTCAATTCACCCATCCCCTCTTGAACTTAGACATTAATAGACCCAACACGATGTACTTCTCGTACACCTTGCGTGACCAACTCTATCGAACGTGAGCACCATGACATTGTCTCAACTTTGTTGTGACATCTTTGGAATCTACCCCAAGTGGCTCGACCAACAAAGATGACGGGTCACACACTTATAAAACTGCCCCCACAATGGGAAAATGTAACAATGTGTATAAATCATCCAGAGTGATATCCATCTTACCAACAGGGTGATGGAAACTGTTGGTGTCGCGGTGCCACTTATAAGACCTTAATTAGCGATATGATAACTAACTTTGCACAATTGAAACAATTTGTTGTTTAGTGTTGTGGCCTCAACTTTGCGATGAGAGAGATCCAAACTTGCTTAACTTGTTTGTGGGAGACCAACTTCAGTTTCCCTCGATCCTCACCCTCTCATAGTCTACAAGTCACGTGAACATCAGAACTCTACAACAAGAACGTATCAGGTCCTCTAGGAAATCCTACTTCACCTTCATCAGGCTCTTCTGTTGCAGATGGTGGAAACACATTACTATCAATGGGAGCGACAATTTATTCTCTATCCTCTATCCCTTCTAGGAAGGACTATCATCAGTCTTGATCTAGTTTGCGCTTGTGATAATGATCCATCTCTACTCCTAATCATATTTATGACAATAAGAATAACAAACATTCAATAACTCTTTTAACGTTAATATATACATTCTATATTATGCATTCGAAAATGTATTTTGGGGTCCAAAAACTAGATTAAACATAAAACCAACGAGAAAAAAAGATACCATAAATGCTTATCTCTTAGATGGCGGTGCAACGACAGGGATGACTAGTGTAGTCCCAACATGCCTTTCCACTCAAGAACGAAAGAAGAAAAATTGGAAGGGATGCAATTAGGAGTGTGTAATGGAAGGTAGAAGAAGAGATGGGGAAAATGAAATAGAAGGTAGGTTAAATATATATAAGGAGATGTAGTTTGATCTTTCCACAAGCAGTATGGGGGTGCAGTTGAAATTTATGGGGTTGCAGAATGTAGAGTTCCTATGACTTGTCCTCTGGACCCAATAAGGGAGCCCAAGATAATCCACTCGAGCCCAAGACAACAGCATCGGGGCGGTGAAGACCAAATTAAAGTGCAACAATCGGAGGACTGTTTCTTCCTGCACCTCCATATCTTCTTCTGGCACCTCCATACACAACATAAAAATACATTTTTGTCCTTCTTGTGTCACCCCCATATAGTTTCCGGATTATGTAATTCGGAAACTCATTTGAAAAAAGACTTCCGGATTACATAATCCAGAAGTTAAATAAGACTTCCAGATTATGTAATCCGGAGAATAATCATGCATATGAAAAATGGCTTCCGGATTATGTAATCCGGTAGCTAATTACAAATTTAAAAAATGACTTCCGGATTACGTAATCCGGAATATTATAAAGGGGCATTTTTGGAAATTTGAAAACTTATGGAGGTGAGAGAAGAAGGTATGGAGGTGCAGGAAGAAACAGTCCAATCGGAGGATGCTGTCTTTTAAATTGGGTCATCAAGTGGCCCAGTTTTAACTGCTATTATTTCAATTCATTTGGTTTCTAGGATGCTGTCTTTCCGAAATTAAAAAGAGAATAAGTAACTCCTACCTATATAAATGGATTTTCAAATGTGCCATTTTTTCTCATTTTTTTCCTCAGATATTATATTATATTATATTATTAAAATGGATACAAGTAGCATCAAATTTATAAAATGTGACAGGAACAAACGAGTCATTTCATATATTAAATGGTTCTTAGTTATTTGCGATACAAATCACATAAATAACCTATAATTATCAATTCAGAATGCTTTCAACTACATATTATTTAGCATAATTAAATGTCTCAATTATCATTCCCTTCTAGGAGCAAACCATACAACTTTCAAGATAATTTCATAATGCGTATTGTTGTTCCAAGGGTCATGATGGGATTGTGAATTTAAAAATAAAAATAAAAACACAAGTCGCTATCATATTTTATTTAGAAAATTACGAAAAAATATCTTTTAAATGTAAGAAAGATATTAACATATAGGTACAGCGATTTTATTAAAACCATTTTTAATTAGATGTTTAAAGTTAATGTAATTTAAAAAATATTTATTTATTCTTTGAATAAAATAAATAAAGCTAGTAGTTAATTATTTATGTTTTAAAAAATTATAAAAACATTTATTTGGTTCAGAGAAAAATATTGACATTGAAAAGTTATGATTACCTAATTTTTATTTTGTAGGAAATTGTTTCGTTTATTAATATTTCTAGTTAACTTTTTAATTATTAAGGCATAATATTAGCATTTAACGTTCTTTAACATTTATAGCTAGAAATATTTTAATGAATATTAACAAAAATGGGAAATATTAATGTAAAGAAGGTATTTAAATAATATATTTGTCATAAACAAATGTGAGATTCAATATGACAATTTATGATTTTATAATATTTAATAACTTCTATATATGATATATGAGATAGAAAACTCACTAGATATTTATTGTGGGTAGGGATTTGAGTTTTTAATTATCAGACAAGTATGTGAGTCATCATGATAATTATAAAAAATATATTTATTAAATTTTGTTTAAATATTACAAAATATATTCAAAATTATTGTTTTCGTAATCCTAAACTTTATTGCTTAGTATATTTATTCTATTATGTTATAAATTTATTAATTTTCATGTAATAGTAGTATAATTTTTAAAGCGTAATAATTAAAAGGCAAATTTTAAATTTAATTTAATCTTATATATAAGATTTTGATCTATTTATATAATTATTTATATATTATATAATGTTTTTATTTTTAATTGATATGAGATATTAACAATAATAATTATAAAAATTAATAGATTTTTTATTTATAACATTTTATGATTAACTAAAAACATGTATATCAATAATAAATATCTACAATTTGCTCTGATGAGTTATGGTCTAATAGACAGAAGTTTTAATACTCTAAGAGAACTCATTAGAGTAGAACACCATGATCGTCGATTCATAGTCATTTTGGGAAATATTTGGCACTTGTTTTCAGTCCCCATAGAGCGGAAAAATAAATGTTATTGAATGAAAGAGTGAAATAGTAATATAAGATAAAGAAAGAAGCAATTGAGATAGTTGAGATTTGAGTGAATTGAGCAATATAGGAGTGTGTGACAGAGAGACCATGTGACTGATTACTGTGTCCTGTTAGAAGCAAGCAAAATTCAATAATATACGAGAAAAACGTTCCTCTGTATGGGGGGTGCTAAATTCATAGTGCGTGATGAGCAGTGTATGCAACGTCGTGAGTCGTTATCAAAGTTAAATTAATCTTTATTTTTCTCAACCAAAAAAAATTACATCATATCACTTGCACATGGTCACTGCCTTTGAATGTTGACGAATCAGAGAAGGTTTCTTTAATTCGCGCTACCTTGACGGTGCTCAATACCAAATCTGTTCACACACTACTTCTTCCTAACCATGCATGTGTTCTGTTGAGCTGTCCAACTCCAACCCTTATTTTTTCCATTACAATATGCATAAATCAACACAATTAATTGGACTCTATTTGCATCACATTTTGAAAACCCCCTTTTTCACCTCATTTGTAGTAGGCCAGTTAGGTAAAGGGGACTCAAAAACGACAACCACCACCACCATTCCATGTGGAAATACCTTCCACTCATACACCATAATTAACATCTTAACAAAATTTAATTACATAATAAATGCATATTCATGGTGTTATATAGTATTTCCCTTCTTTGTATTTTTATTTAGGCCAGACAAAGGAAGAAGAGGAGGTGTTATCTAATACAATACGCATCTAACGTTTCAGCTATTTCCCCTAATAAAGAAATCACTAAATTAAAAATGAAAAAGGAAAAGTGGCCCCTTTCCAAATTATCACACTTCATTATTCATCCAATAATATACAGAATATGCGGCATATAATACAGATAATAAATTCACATGCATACCCAAGAAACCAGAAGCCAAAGCTCCAGAATTCAAGCCGAATAAAACGAGAATCATACGTGAATATCCTTGAAAGAATATGAAGGAGACAACTTTTTCTTTTATCCAAACTGAATCAACATTTTAATTTATCTCAGTCTGCTTTTGTTACAAATTGTCATTTCGCTTACATATTTATCTCCAACTGTAGTTTTATTCTGTAGCAAAATGTACAATTTCAATTACTGTAACAAAGACGCGCGCGTATGCCTAACGACAAAAGGATCCAGTAATACAGAATAAATACGTAGGTAGAGGATAAGAAGAATACAGGTATAAAGAAAAGAGATAGACCGTATATGGATAATAGACACTAAATATACCGAGGATCAGAGCAGAGAAGAACATAGGAAGAGAGAATATATAAAGGTAGAAAGAGCGTTGACGTCAAACCCCGACGGTGCAGCGCTGAACCAGTTGATACTTAACGGCGTTATTGCTGAGAGCAATCCCGGTGCTTCGAGGGCCAAAGGTTATGAAAGCAGGGCACCTTACATAGAGGTTGTAGTGGCCAGAGATAAAGGCACCGACCTTCCATCGGACTTTACCGTCAACTTTAACGATGACGAGGACGTTGCCGTTAGTCTGGTCTTGACTGAGGCCAAGGAAGTTGTAGGGCGCGACGGGGACGTTGGTGCCGTAGACGAATGGGGACCAGACGTCTTCTTCCTTGTGACCTTGGTAGGAGGGAGGGATTGAGGTTCGGTACGTGACTTGCTGGCTCCTGTAGGTGACGTAGGTGCTGAGACGGTCGTAGTAGATGCCGATTTTGTCGTTGGGGTTGCGCGAAGACAGAGTCACCTGAAAGCTTGAGGTGAGGAGGTTCGGGATGGTGGCGTTGAATCCGAACACGGTGACGTCCTGGAGGATGAAGGTTGGCTTTGTAGGCTTGAGGATCGCCCAGATTATCAGAACTGTGAGCAACACGATGAACACGAAGATGACTATCCACCAGCATATGCGTTTGAAGAGTTTGTGCTTCTTTCCCTTGTGGTGGTGGCACTCCTTCACCGACATGGTTGCTGTGGTTGAAGCTGGAGATAAGTGAGAGTAGGTTCCGTGAGGAAATGATGAGAAGATAGAAGTGAGAGGGGTTGGAAGTTTGTTACTTTAAGGTGTTAATTTATTTATAAATAAATATTAGTGATGATGAGTTTGAAATGATATGGTAGGTCGTGTTACATGATAGAGGATTATTATATTGGGTCACTGTTCATGGTTTGAGGTTAATTAATTTGCCACCTTGTCATCATGTACTTATACGAAGTCAGCGCGTGATTGATTCTTTTTTTCATTCTTCATTTTTTGGATTAGAAGTTGCCGAATACTAAATAAATGTCACGTCCTTATAACACAGGTTCGATTAACCAAATGATGTTACTGTCATTGGTTCCTTATTTCCGAACCGTTATCTTCCTCTAAAGCAATTTGTCCCTGGCTTGGTTCCATATGGTGGAACATACGCGGGTTGTGGAAGGATTTTTCAGGATTCTTCTGCAACCTTCCTTCACGTCTTTCTGCATAACTTAAGCTCGTATATTGCTATTGTGACTTAGTTATGGACGGTCTTATAGATTGGTGAGAAATACATCTTTAGTTTCAAATAAAATTTAGCGAACAATTAGGTGTGTTAAAAACACTCTTTTTAAGATAGTTTAGAAAGGGAGAATTAACAAATTTTGCATTGAAAAGGACTCCCCTGGCCTCCTTTGTCCTGTTAGCCCGAGGGGGTGTTCTTTATCCCACCCTTACCATAACATTGTTCGGTCCATAGAAATGGTATGCCAAAATAATTGGGAAATTATGATCATTCATGGCCTACAAGAAAGGAATCAGAATATTGCTGACTTGTTAACGAGTTATTTTCACACAATGTTTTAGAATTGCTTCTTAATAAATGCTTGTGGCTCCCTCTGTTTGTGACTTGGTTGTTGGTGTGTATGATTTCTTATTTCCGGAGCAGAGAGCTGGAGCATAACAGATAAGCTTATTTACTAAAATTATGAGTACTGAAATCAGTAAATTTTAAATGATTTTATTATTTTATAAACAAGAATTAAAATTAAGCAACAACTATTCTGCATACTTTTCATTTTTTTCTTTTGATGTATGATGATGTTTAAAGAAAAATGTGGAAAGTTGATGATGATCTCGTTCATGTCCTATAAATGGATGTTTCCTGCAACACGTATTACTAGGACCCACTTCTCATGACACAAATGCTCCCAGCTCAGCCACACCGACCATCCGTTGGTTTTTCTTAACGAGTTTTGAGCAGAGGCATAAAGCCTTTTATAGCTTAATTAGCGTGGATTAAGGAAAATGGAGCCATGCGTTTGCATTTTTACTAAGAAAACTCTCTTTTATGTTTAGTGTGGTGAACAAAAATTCCTACAGTTTTATGAACTCTGGGTAAATAAAGAAAGATATCAAACCAGAAAATAAAATATTCAAAGTAAAGATCAAGTGTAGGGTATAGCATTCCAACGTTTCAACTGTTGATCAAGCAGAGTAACAAATTAAAAACGGAAATAATTTATTAGCTGAGTTTTTTTTTTATCTTTTATTTCATTTATAAGTTTCATTTTCCTCGTTTATTTAGAAAAATATTTTTTTAATCTTCTAGAAAATTATTTTTATCCATAATTTTAAAATGTTAGTCAGCAGAATTCTTTTAAAATTGTTATCGTTTTTATTTTATTTTATAAGATATGATTTACCTAAAAACTTAATTAAAGTTAAAAATAAAGTTTTTGAATATCTCTTAAGTGCTCCTATAATTTATTCATTCTTTTTTACAGATAAAAAATAATAATTATATATAATGAAAATTAAGTGAAGATTAAGTCATGCGAACGAATAAAATTAGAAAATTCAATAAAAATCTTTTTCAATTGCTCTTTAAACTTAGTATATACGTGAATTTTATTGCATTTATAGTTCTTTTAAATATTAATTGGGTTCATAGTGTTTGTAAAGGTGAATCGAATAAGAGATATATATTGAATTAACCAAAAAATGGTTTGAAATCCTATCTTAAAATATAAAACAATAACTATTTCAAAATGATCAAATTGATACAAATTTAAAAAACAAAAAATTAGAATGAATTTATAAAAAACATAATGAATCTAATAAATAAGATAAATTATGAAAAATATACTTTCAGAGAGAGAGATATATAGATTAGTTTGTAATTGAATGAATGATAATGTAAAATTTTATTACACAACATAACCTATTCTCTCTTAGAATTTTTGCTTGAAAGTAATGATAATATATATGTTTGAAAATAATAGTACAATTATTTTTAAAAAGTTGTTTTAATAAGATATTCATTACTCTTCCTTTCCAAGAAATTAATATTTAAGGTTTTCACACATATATAATGAAAATAATGTACTCCAACACAATGTTTATTGTGACTAATTTTAATAAATATAAAAAAAAAATCATTAAATAAAAATTAATTTTGAAGATAAAAAATAATAAGTTGTTAAATTGACAAAAGTAGATACTAAAGATTAAAAAAATTATTAGTATCTAAATTAGTTTTTATTATTGATAAATAGTTTCTAAATTAATATCTGATTAGCTACTTAAGTTTTAGTTACCAATTATTTAAATTTTAAATTTGGTATCTAATTAGATATCAATTTAAAAAATATTTATTTTAGATACCAATAATTTTTTTAGTCTCTAAAATAGTATATAATTTTATTAATATAACAACTAATTATTTTTTGTCTCTAAAATTAGTTTTTATTTAATGATTTTTTTTTGTAGTAAAAATTTTCTTATTTTCTTTCTTAATTTAAATAAATATGTTATTAATAAATATTATATGTTCTACTTTGTATAGTCTGTGAGGTTTTGACATAAATATTAAGAAATGTATTTAATAATTTAAATTCATGGGATATTGATTAAGGATGGTCTTAAAAACTAATACATGGTTAATTTTGTTAAAAAAATAAATTTAGAAAAAAAAATTATTTAGAAAGACATGGAGTGAATTGAAAACATCAATTAGTAGAATTTTTCTAATTACAAAAATATCCATCGATTTGGAACGGATGGAGTAAAGAAAAGCATCGATATATCATTTTTTTTTATTGTTGCACAACCTTTTATTTTTAAGTTAGAAAAGTTATCCAGATTTATACATTTATAATTTTTTATTGTCTATTACCTTATCATAAAACTCAGTTATACATAGCATGAGTAAGAAACTAGTTAAATTACTGTGGTAGCTTTCATTTTTGTGTTTTTTTTGCATGGACTAATCATTACAAATTGTACGCTTAAAATTAAATATACCACATATGTTGATTGAACGGATAAAACACTTTCAAAATATGGCTTCGTTGAAAATTCAAAAGTATAGAAGCAAACGTTGACAGCACATGTATGTTAGTCAACTTCGTATCACTTTCTCAGCATATACTTATTGTCGAACTGTTTCTCGTAGTAGTTAGTATTCCCACCTTCCAAAGATGTGGTTTGGTCTAAGAAAAGCTACATTATAATAAAATAATGCTTATTGTATATGTTTTTTTATATATTTCAGAATATTAAATTCTTTATTTTATTAATTCAATTATCTTTAGTAGTAATTAAAATAAATATTCTGTTTTAATTAGTCATTATTGTCAAAGCAGACTTTGTTCTCACTCAGACATCTAAATTTAGTCTCATCAATAAGCTATTTATTCTTCATCTCTTTTGTGAATTTCTCGGTTACTCTATTTTAAAACTTGTTAGTTTTTTGGTCTCATTGTGATTAGGAAATTTAGTTATATTTACATATCATGCGGATAAGTTATTAAAGACACTGTAATTTTGCATGTCCCACTTTAAATTTTTTTCTGTGATAAATATAAAGTGTCTCATGTTGATTTTGTTTTTGTGATAAATGCAAGTATGTATTTTGGATTGAAGTGTACTTAGAAAATCATTAAATAAAAATAAAAATTGAGAAAACAAATTATTAGTTTTTATAGTGACTAGATTATATATTATTTTAAAAATTAAAAAAAAAATATTTATTGGTATTTAAATTAGTTTTTATTATTGATAAATAATTTTTAAATTAGTTACTTAAGTTTTAACAATCAATTATTTAGATTCTAAAATTGATATTTAAAACTTTGGTATCTAGTTAGATACTAATTTAAAGATTATTTATTAATTATAGAAACTAATTTAGATATTAATATTTATTTTAGTTTCTAAAATAGTATCTAATTTTTTCAATATAATAACTAATTGTTTTTTGTATCTAAAATTAAATTGTATAAAATGATTATTTTGTAGTTTGTATCACATTAAGAAAAAATAGTTGTTTGAGATGGCTGTGTTATGTGTTTGGAAATGACTATTATTTGGATATGGAGTGGAATTAGATTTGAGTAGATCATATTATAGATCTTATAATTTCAGGATCTATAGATATTTTTATTGAAATTTTTTTGGATACTCTCATACAAGTTAATACTGTTTCACCACAATAATTATACATATAAATACTTATACTATACAGTATCATTAGTCATATTTATAGGGTTTTATGGTGGAGTGAATTCTTAAAAGATTTTAGGTTTCTTTTAGACAATAACAAAATGTATCTTACAAATTAAGGCATGATATACTTTACAAATGTTAAAAATCTTAACAAGGGACTTTGGTGAGCACTTAGTACCTAATAAGTTATTTCCATGCTCGAGTTAGAGACAAATCAATATATTATATAATATTCAATGGCCAACGAACTTTTTTTGACCAAGATTTTTGCAATTAGGAAGATTAGTAATCAATTAAGACATAGTAGAAATATATAATTATCAATTTTAATAATATATTAAATTACATTATGGGATTGTAGAGTAAGAGCCATTATAAATGAATGACTGGTTTTAAGGAAAGGAGGTTCCTTTAATTATTATAATTATTACATTATCGTATAAAAAATTCATGATCCGAATAATATATATTTTTCATTCATAAGAATTATGAGCTTTGTATTTAAATTATTTATATATATATATATATATATATATATATATATATATATATATATATATATATATATATATATATATTTTATTTTTTTATTAAAATATTTTTTTTAT
>Ga0123342_1010659_pt1 | contig 10415 bp, 4 predicted proteins | sample Turbeawhitnodule_FD_89960 | JGI IMG/M metagenome (GOLD analysis project Ga0123342, IMG submission 89960) | Root nodule microbial communities of legume samples collected from Mexico - Turtle bean Mexico white nodule | ecosystem: Host-associated > Plants > Roots > Nodule | place: Mexico: Nepantla... | reverse complement strand
CAAAGAAATTTTCAATGGAACAGTACTCCTCTCCTTATTGTAATGTAAAGGTAAATAGAGTGAGGTGCACCCTATATATATATATATATATATAAGCACCGAAGAATATGTGTGCATGCAGCCAGGAATAAACAGTTCATAGAACATGAACATACTTTTTAGTCTTTTCATAACAAAAGAAATAATATATGCTTTAATTTAAATAAAAAGTGAATGTCCAAAGTGATGAATTCAATGGACAGTTGCTTGAGTGGTCCTTGTTTTCATTTCTTTACTTCTGAAATTTCAGCCGCACGAAACAAGGTAAGTTCATACAGAAAATGATTACACAAATTGTTAGAACTTTAGTCAATATACTATTATCTAAAATGAATAATTGGTCATTTTCACTGCTCTGATTTATTCTTTCTGACAAATGAATTTGAATTTGAATATCTAAATTTATCAAGTACTTTCTGAGTTAAAATCTTAAGCAATAATGTTGCCAAAGACATGTTATAAAAAAAGGTAAATTCAGACAGTTATACTTTTAGTGTTATATGTTTAGTTTTGTATGGTGAGTATATTTTCTGTGCTGGGTATGTAACTAATGAAATATTAAGATGGATGTTTTGTAGAAGGATTGAAACACCCAAAAGTTCCATTTATGTAAAAAAATTACTTGTTTACCAATGAAAAATCACTAAAGCTAGTTATCATAAAAATGAAAAATCTTATTGTACATAACCTATAACAGAATTAAAAAGTTAAAACTTTTACAATGTTAGTATATTCACACTAAATTCAAAGTAGAATGTTTAAAAAAATCATTTGAGCTTTATTTCAGTTTGTGTTACCATGTAGAATCAATAAGCTTTAATTTAGAAGCTAGAACTGTACCATACCATGTTTGTTTTCGCCAATTCTGCAAACGATTCCTCTTAAAATTCTAAAAGATCTTGCCTATAAAATCAGTAATTGAGAATCATAATTACTAAACCAAAAAGTAATCCTTTTGTATTTCCAAGAGCATGATGCAGGGTGCATAACCACCATGTGCTGTCTAATGCCCCCATGTGGGGAGCACAGCAAAGAAAAATTATAAATGAAGAAAAAGAAAACAGAATTCTCTTACTAAACTCCTCATCAAATAAAAAACTTGTACAATGCGTAGACGTATTGTCAAGTAATGAATCAACTAGGTTACACTCTAATTCTCACTTTTAATGAAGAGAAGAATGAAGAAACCAATTTGCACTCAAGCTACAATGCTAAACTGAATATCAGTCCTTGCAGAAGAGCAAGATGTTCAATGCTGTACTAGGAAGATCATCTTTTAAACCATTGTCAATAAACCATTTGTCTATAATGCTATGAGACAAATTACTTGAAGTTTCAGCAGGCCACTTGTCAACTAATCTAAACCCGAAATGCTCTGCAGCGGAAAGTAAGGTAGGTTCGTCTACTCGGCGAAAGATGTGGCAAAGAATAAGTGAAGGAATATTATCATCTTCATGGCTTCCATTAGTAGCAATCAGTTCTTTTGCAGTTGCAAACAAAGGCAATATGGCTTCAGGAATGTATGTCACATCTGTGCCAATGATGACATCAAACCCTCTATTGCTCACTACTTCCTTTATGCTTTCTATGTGGTCTTTGTTTCCCCACTCCAATCTTTTTGTGGTTAGTTTAGTCAGCAATGATGGCTCAATGTTAGATGCAACATTTTTGGCCAGGAGATCAAGTGCAAAACCATCACCGTCGGTTGCAACTACTAGATCAGCATCTTTAGCAGCAATCATTGAGCAGATACCTCCGCTGCCACACCCCAACTCCAATATTTTTTTCCCTGCAACAATGCTGGGATTTTCTGCGAGGAGAGAAGCCATCAACCGGGCCGATTCCCACAGCATCAAACCCGTTGACTTGCAGGTATGTTGGTACTCTTTTGAAAGTAAACTAATCTTGAAATTCCAGCCTCTAAGGTTGATCTCAATGATCTAACAGGAAAAACTCAGGTGATGAAAAGTGGAAAGGCTAATATGTTGAAGAGAAATAGATCTCAATAAAAACATCAGTATCAAAAAATAAGCCAAAAAGAGCTTTTGTTGATGACATATATTCAACTAATAAATAAAAATTGAGAATAATACTGAAGGAAAAATAGTCTTCCCATTTCGAAAAAAAAATCATACAAAAATTACTGAAAGCGGAAAGAAAAAGGCCTTCTCAAACGCCAACAGATAAGCAATTTTTGTACATCTGAAAGAACTAACCTCAGATGGGATACGTTTAGATACTAAGAAAAAACGATTACTGGAATCTGATTAATTTTTGTTAGAACTAAAGAACCAGTAATGATTGAGCAACGGTGAGAACGTTACCTCATACTCACTGGAAGGTAAGACTCCAAACATGTCAAATGCCACACCCTCAGACAAATCAACTGCAGAGTCATTTAAACCATCATTCAAATTATTTTGCTTGATTTCCTTGTCGACATTATCACCATCAAGATTACAAGCCTCAGCTTCTTGGCTTGAAGACAAGTTGGAACTATCTGATACGCGAAATACAGCTTGGACCCATCGTCTAAAACCGAAAAACGAAAAGGGAAAACAGAAGAATAACTACAGTCAATGTGTTTGAGTGTGAAGGCAAACAAATGGAATCTCATATCTTTAAAAGCTAAACCCATAGAAGTTCAAGAAAGCATAGTATATGATAGGTTACTTAATGTAAAAACACTACACATATTGAACTATTATTACCGTATAAAATGACCAAAATGAGTGATAAAATATATTACCGATTCATTATCAACTCCCTTGAGCGGTTCTCAACTTGTTTGCAGCATACATGAAGTTTGTCAACATCAAAACCATTTTCTTTGAATAAATTTGTCAAGAACTCATTTGAAAAATAGTAAGCACGCTGGAAAGGAAACAAAGGGAATACTACTTTAGAAATAAAGTCGCTAAGTTACAAGTTAAGATGGGTCAAGCTGAAAACTTACAGTGCCGTCACCTCTAACATAAAAGTTTTCACTGATCTTTTGATCCTTGGTAGAGAACCTTTCCTATAGAACACAAAATAGGTATAGAAACTGTCAAATACTCAAATAAAAAGAAATTCATCAAACAAAATTTGATATTCAACAGTTTTCCTTTCCAACACCAAAATGCTAAAATTGAAATGGTAACTAGTTTCATTTCATGATTCACCGTATTTTAGTTAAGGAATAATGGTCTAAAAGTTTCACATTGAATGAGAAAGATGTAGTATAGAATTGCCCCACCTTAGTATAAACATAGCTAAAACCAAAAACTAAAGAGATTAATATTTAAATCATTTTAATATTGAAAGTTTTAAAACAGTAAGAACTATATTTGGATTTTTCCGGTTACCCACAAAAGAAAAATTTTTATTTTCAGATCAGTATCTCTAATATCACTATAAGTATCATCTTTATGTAAAAACTTAGTAAAAATGGCTACTTTTTGGCTTTTCTGGAATGAATCAGAATATTCTTGCTTCTTTTTTCCCTCCAGTCGTTCTAATTTGGCAATAAATTTGTAAGACCATTTCGTTGATTCCAATACAGTTAGTTCTATTTTTATTTACCATTGTTTTATAAATAATTATCAGAAGAAAATAAATTGGATAATAAGTGTGTGCTTTTGAATTTTCTGTTAGATCTAAAAATATAAAGTCCAATAATAAATCCACCTGAGCAAGGTCCCCAGTTGCATAGTCTCGGAACAACACATATCCATCTGGCTGCAATTGGAGAAAAGGTATGACTTTCATCACATGCAAACGAGTTATCCATCAAGAATTCTGGAACATAATCAATTCTTTCATACCTTGATAACCTTTCTAACATTTTGCAAAACTATAGGCATCTTTTCTGGGGACACTGCAGACAACATAAATATCTGCTTACCATGTCAGCTACAAAAACAATTACTAATTGCCAATAATAAGTGTACAAAAACTATCTGAACTAATAGCTTGCAACAAACAAAAGCAAAATTGATCACATAGTCACTCCAATATACGTTAACTTAAAGATTTAAACTTCCATTCAGAATTTCAGATACCATTGTAACAATATCAACTGAAGATGGAAGAATCTCTTTGCACAGATCATCAGCTGTCAAATCAGAGACAAAAGCACTGATATGGGATTCCTTGTAGTCTTCGTGTGTCTGCAAAAAAGAAAACAAGATTGTTCTCACTAGATGTATCTAAACTAAAAGTATTACATTTCTTTATTTTTATAACAGAATAGATAAGCTATACAAACTCGTTCCTTTTAAACCAAAATAAAGTGTGCCCTTTTATCAAAGAAAGAATTAAAAACTACTAAGGCTTAAAGTTAGCTGATCTGTAGAAGAAGAGCACCACGTGGAACATTCTAAAGGGACAAAAGTTGTAATATTCCACCACCAACGTCCTAATGAATAACCTGTGTAAAAGAGGAAGTTTCCACAATTTATACCCATAATGTGGCATTAAACCACAGATTAGGATGATTCCTCAATGTCTGCCTATTTGACAAAACATGATTTAGATAAAGTTACAAAAGCTTGTGTGAATATACATTTCTCTGCATAATGAACCTGACCAGAAATATTCACACTAAGAGAGATCTGTTAAGGAAATCAAAAAGGGTAAAAAGAACAGGGAGATCTCCATTGATGGACCACAAGTAAATCATACAAGTGAACTTGATATTATATATAACCCAAAACCTTGGCATTACATTATGTTGCTCAAATCGTCATTTTTACACCATGTGAGACTTCTTACTGACACTTGCACACAAGATAAATACTGAATAAAGATGCGCACAAGATAAAGACTGAATAAAGAAGCACAGAGCCAAGTCAAGTCACATACAATTAGATATACAAACAAATGATGATTGGACATACAGTTTACCAAAAGGAGGTTTCTAACCTTAACCAACTCAACAGCTCGCGGTGAGAAATCACAAGCATACACAAAAGCATCTGGATATGATGATATCACAGGAAAGGTAGTATTTCCAGCTCCACAACCAACCTGTTTAGCATACACCATCACTTGTTAAGAAACTAACTACACCAAGGACCTCCTGGAGAGGAGCATAAACAGAAAATGAACTTCGTCAATAAATAACCACTACAAATATCGCAACTGATAAGTACAAGTGTAGAAACTAAATGCAGGAAGGTTCTATCTGCACGATCGCAGTATGGTTCATGCAAAACTTACAATCAGAATAACAAATACATTAATCTAATTGTAACATTGTGGCATGCGTATATGCTCAACACTATAATTCCTGAGTAATTTAAACAATAAAGGATAAACTTATAAACCACAGAAGCAGAAAGTGCATGATCAGGAATATATACCTCCAAAATCACTTTCTTTCCTCCTCCCTGAAAATTGAAAATCACTTAAGCCATTACAACACAAACCAAACTAAATAAATGAATATAGTATTTCCTTTCACTCACAGAAAAGTACTCGCCCCATTCCTTATCCAAGTAGTGCCGATCTTTGAAAAACTGAAGAAATGTAGTATTACGAAAGTCAAATGACACACAACAAATTCATTGAAAACTAAACAATTAAAGTTATCCAGTTACATCAAAAGACACCACCAACAAGAGGAAACCATGTATATTGGAAACACAAGTGAGCACCAAAATTTGCATTTAACAGAGAACACAAACACACAAGTACTAAGAAAAACTAACCCTGTCCTTGTGGCGCTTGTAGAAAACATCCCAATACCTCTTGGCCTCTCTTTCATATTTTTCTGCAAACAAAAACTTGAAAATTAAACTTTATTTTTCATTTGGGTAGAGGAATTTCAAATGGGATAGAGAGTTACCTCTCCAGAAAGGTGAGACCCCAGAATTTGTATTGGGATAAATTTGCAGTCTTTGGGTTTGGGGTGGAGATTTTTGCTCCCCTGAAGCCATTGCAATGCCTATTTTGTGAATGTTTGCTTATACACAAAGAAGCGTTGGAAGAACAAGTCAGATCAAACCTTTGTTTCAATGAAATTGGATTTACTTCAAAACCTAGCATTTGCTAGTGGTGAAGCTTCGGGATTTATCCCTCTTTCTCCCGAGATTTTATACATTTAATTAGTTAATTAATTTGTTGTTTATTATTGAATTGAAATTTAGGATCATCAGAGGCTAAAGTTACAGTTTTTATATATCATTACCTCTTTTTATTAAAAAAAAAATATGTGTGTATTATTTACCATTGTATATATTTTTGTTGTTGTAATATTTATAATCTATGAGAATATATAGAATGATTTTCTATTTTGGTATATATATTTTACATCTTTATTTTATTTTTAATAATATTTCAAAATTTCAAAAAAGGAAAATAGTTGTCAAAAGCTTAAAAATAACTACATTCTTCCACTCTCAAATATATTACAAATCATTCAAAATTTTATGTAATACTCATTACTTTTTATTTAATGGTTGTTATTAATATTATTTTTTAAAATATATTAAGGTGTGAAGTATTTCTTTTTCACTAATAGATTAAATATAATATTTAATATTAAAGCATTTTGTAAAATTTAATATATGTTTATCTCTCTTTTCCAAAAGGTAATAGCACTTTTTGTCTCTAAAAATCTTTAGGGTTTTATTTTTTTAAAATTTTAGTGAACTACTATTTATTACTAATGTAAATTTTTAAATTACTAGTCTGCTATGATATAGTATATTACTTTTTTTATTATTTGTAAAATTACACTATCTTAAGATAAGATAAAGTGTTATTATTAATTGTCTAAGTTTAATTTATTAGTTAAAAATTTAAGAAAAATATTATTGAAAGTAGTATAAATTTTAATTTAATAAATATATCTTAACACCATGTGGAAGTTTTACACGTACTTTATAATTGTCAACATTTTACAATAAGCAAAGAACATTATCATTATTAAATGTACTCCAAATTTGAAAAACAACAAGGTTTTGGAGTGGAAATTGTAAGAACAAGAAACTGTAGGGGAAAGAAAATAGTATGATGAAGAAGGATTTCAAACATCTATTCCAATCAACCTTATGTGAGTTTGATATGTTTGTTGGTGTATTTGAATAAGAACATAGATGCAATTTATATAGAAAAGAAAATGGTTGATTTTAGTTGATTGAATAATTTAAGTTTAAATAATTTATCTTATAGGAAATATGAATAATCTATTTTTATTGTCTTTGATTAAAGATGAAAAAAAAATTCATGTTGAAATCATGGATAAGTAAAGAAAATGGGAAAATATATTAAAGTAAAAAAAAATTTGTGATAACACATATATATCGTATTTGAACTGTAAGTATATTTTTCTTCTTTTTAAGTGTGCATTTTATTGTCTGAAAAACAATTTTTTTTTTTAAGTTCGACCTTATTATAATCCTATAGAAGACCTTAAGATTCATGTTCTAATGTGATTGTGATATAAAGGTGAAATGAAATGCAACCGTGATTTGTTAAGATTTAGTGGAATTTGAGATAAATACTTACATGTGAGAATATGAGAATAAATTCCTTGATAAATTGTCATTTCATTATTCAGTTGTTATCATGGAAGTTGGTTGTATATATATCTTGTTGTATTTGAAGTTTGAAACACCATACGTTTTTTAATTTAATCTCTTGTTAGTAAATAAAGTTGTTTTGATATTTAAACTCGAATATGATTCATTTACTTTGCTTGAGGACAAGTAAGATTTTCTGTGTTGGAAGAGTTGATAAATGTTATAATTCAATAATATTTCATGCAAAATCATAAGCACTTATGGACTTTAATTGTTAATAGAGTTAATTAAACCTCTAATTTAGGAGTTTGAACCTTTTTACATATTTTTGGAATTATAAGATGAATAAGAACGATTTATTCTTAAGTTTGTGTTAATTTCATAAATTTAGGGGAAAATCGAGATAAAAAGGGCTAAAGAATAATGAACTAGTTAAAGACAAGATGAAAAAATAAAGTTGGATTTTTTTTTCGTGAAACTCGCTTAAGCAAACAACATTTCGCTCGAGCAAAATGTCACTTAACTCAAGCCCAATTAGGTTAAATAGAAAGTGTGAGCCAAAACGTAGATGTCATTGGAGGATATTGAGAGATAGAAAACCCTAGAGGAGGCTGCCGTTAGAGAGAAAACACCTTGATCTTATTTTCTTACTTTCCATGCTTGTAATGTCCAATGTGAGTAACTAATTCTTCCTTTTGGGATTGAAAATAGTTTGTTTAAACTTTTATATATTGAAGTGATATTTATTTATAATATTGTGTTTTTGATTGATATTATCATTTTATTCTTAAAGTTTGAAACTTTATTCATAATTTTGATTCTTAAGTTTGACTGAAAATTACTTCTAAGTTTGAGAAAGATAAACCTCAATCACAATTTTCCCAATTAAATCATCTACTTTATTTTTATTTAATTTTTTTACAAATTCATGATACAAACAACCTTTCATACAAACTTTTACACATTTTCTTATATTTAATGAATTTTATAATTGAGATTTTATAACTATTTATTGTAAGTTCGATATCCGTTGGGATAAAGTTATAAGAAAAAAAAAATAGTGTATATACTTTAGAAAAGAACTACAAAGAAAACAATATTACACCACTTTTGATCATGATCACCATTCATAATATATATATATATATATATATATATATATATATATATTAAACATTATATATGACTTTTTTATTGATGGTAAAAAGATTTTTTTTATCAATACAAGTTAAAAAAATTAGTTGTATGACATTTTTGTAATTAATATTATTGAGATAATTTATCGATCGATATATACTAAAGTTATTTTGTTGGTTTTAGAATTTTCTTAATTAATATTAATTAAAATATTTTTATGTGAATAATAATTTCTAAATATTATTATTTAATAATAATTAAAAAAATATTTAAATAAATAAAAATAAAAATTCAATAATTTTTTTTATCTAAATAAAATGTTTTTAAAAAAATAAAATTATTTAAAAGTTACAAAATTTAAAATGAAAATAATTAAAATTTAATATATTTGAATTCCTAAAATTATAAATTTTTATATCCCAACACAACATTAAAGTTTTTGCATGGATATATATTTTTATTTATAGCATTCTAAATCAAAAGTTTACGTTAAAAGGTGCAATTGAAGTTTTGTTTGAGTGTGAATATTGGATATATATATTAAAATAAAAAACTAAGAAAAATTAAATAACTTTTTCAATAAATAGTTTATGTATAAATTTAATTTATACAAAATTTACTCGTATAAATCTTCTAAATTCTTTTATTTATATAAATTTATTTATGATAACGAAATTATCACAAGTTTTTGTTGGAAGTGAAGAGTAAGCTCATTATAGTATTTCATTATATGTATTGGTTTAGTTAGTAAAACATGTGATACTAACTTATTTTTAATATTATGAAAAAATACTAACTTATTTTTAATATATAAAATATTTTCTTAAAAAAACTATACATTTTTTTTATTAGTAGATTAGTATCAAAGTAAATTTTAAATACTATAATGATAAAGATAAAAAACAAATTTATTTTGTGTGGAATAAACTCAAATTCAATTCATTTAACCACAAAACAAATTTATTACCAAATAAAAAACTTGAATCAATTTCAATTTAATCGTATTGGTTGGTAGCCGTATATCTAGCATACCATGTTGGTAAGCAAGTGGAATATTTGTGACCATAAATGAGTCAAACTTTGACACAATAATAATTTAATAAAAACTTTGGATAAAATAATTTAGAAAGAAGCATGGTCGGTTCAAATAGCATGTCAAGAAAATATTGAAAATGAAAAAAAAGGAAAGTTCAACAAACAAAGACCATTGACCTTTCACTTTGAATTTCCCTTTCCAAAACCAATAAGCTTTGGTCATAAAGTGCAATCTAGAACAATTAACTCCAATATCTTATCCTTTCACATTTATTTTCTGTTTCTTTCTTTGTTTAATATAAACTTAACTTTAAGATTTTATTTACTCATTATACTCCTCTTTTATTTCTCTATCACATTTATTTCACTAAGTTAATTAATTATATTGATTGAAAAAATATTTCTATTCATGCACTAATTTTATCTTTATTAATCATTCATCCTTAACTTTATGTGTGATTGATACAAAGACATTAAGTCTTAACATGTTTTCTAAACATGTCTTATGTCAACATACGAAAACAAAAAATTCAACAAAGGGAACTTTTGAAAAACACTTGTTTATGTGGTGTGTGTGTGTGTATATATATATATATATATATATATATATATATATATATATATATATATATATATATATATATATATATATATATATATATATATATATATATATATAAAACACGTTACTAGTTT
>Ga0123342_1010658_pt1 | contig 10416 bp, 7 predicted proteins | sample Turbeawhitnodule_FD_89960 | JGI IMG/M metagenome (GOLD analysis project Ga0123342, IMG submission 89960) | Root nodule microbial communities of legume samples collected from Mexico - Turtle bean Mexico white nodule | ecosystem: Host-associated > Plants > Roots > Nodule | place: Mexico: Nepantla... | reverse complement strand
GACAAATAAAACTTATCAGAAAAACGTACTAAACCAGAATATGTGGCATAAACAGTTTGACCATTTGGAAGACTAATTAAGACAGGTTTAATTTTAGTATAAGTAGTAAAAACGTTCAAATTGTGGCAAACATGATCCGTGGCACCAGAATCAATACTCCAAGATTCTTTTATAGCAGATAGTGAAGAGAGAAACTTACTTGTTGAAGATTGCTCGGTATTGGGGATTTCATCCGCAGAGAAGGTGCCAACTTTATTAATTTGAGTGTGAGGGGCAGGACCCTCAAGGTTTTGTTGACGCAAAATGTTGGTAAGGAATTGGCATTGCTGTGATGTAAGTTGAATCCCCTTTACATCTTGTTCTTTAGGAAAAAGCTCAGAAAAAGTGTCAGTAGTAATCATATTATTGGCTTGGGATGTTCAATTGGTGAATTTGTAGCCAGGAGGGAACCCATGCTTTTTAAAATAGGTGTCGACAGTGTGGCCAAGACAATTACAAAAACTGCAGACTTTTCTAGTAGGAGAAAACTTTGAGGTTTTAACATTACCAGAAGGAAAACCCACTTTGCGAAAACAAACAACCTCAGTATGACTGTATTTACCACACAAATTGCATGTAATAGTGTGACTATTATTAAGACTATGAAGACTAGGGTTTTCATTAGACATTGCCTAAGAGATTTTGAAACCCAATCAAGATTTTGAAAGAGAACAGAAAAGATAACCAAGAACAACAAAAGGGGAAATAAAGACCGGAGAGAAGCGCAACAGAGTTCTCCATTCGAAGAGCTCTGATACCATATTATAGTCAATGAAGATGAATAGTCCTTATCTAATGTGGTGCATCAAATGGAGAGCACATAATCGCACGTAATCGCAATGGAGAAATGAAGGTTCTGATGAACCCTAATTGCAAATGAAAAAGAGACAATGACTTAAGCATAAAAGAGAGAAAAACAGAGAAAAGAAAATACAAAAGAGATTTTTATTCTTATTTACTTGTGTATTAGAGAGTAAAATACATGGTGTATATATAAGAAAAAGACTAAGACCTAGCTGAAACAGAAAAGGAAAGTTGGGTCAAACAAACAAAGCCCAATAACTTTAAACATAAAAGCTAAATATGTTAACATATATATGGTTATGTACGGAAATTAATTCTTACTCCTTTGTGAATATGTCATATGAGAATATCTTTTCTTCCCTCTTCAAAAGGAAACAAATTCATTAATGAGTCATAGAATTTTGTATGATGAGAGGCCTCTTATAAAACTCATGTAGCTTTCAGACTAACAGAATTTTTCTTTTACATATAACCTATGTGTGAACCAATTTATTAAGTAAAGATTTATTTGAAACTAAAATAATAATTTTTTTAATAAACAAATTATACACAAGTTAAAAATAAAATTTTAGAAAAGTTAATTATTTTACAAATTAATCTATACATAATTTAACTTTAATTTATAAAATTTTAATTTTAATTTTTCTAATATTTATGAAAAAAAATTGTTCAAGTTTATCCATATATAATATATAACCCAACTGTAACAAAATATTATAGGAAATTGGGTAAACTTTTAAAGTAATTGTACTTACAGGACCTTTAGAAATAATTACACTTATTCTCTTCTCGGTATCTCAGACTCTCACTGTTATCTTGGGTTTTCGATTATAAGGTCCACTGGCTTGGGTTTTGGCTGATTCTAGGTTGCGGAATATGGGCTCTCTCTTGTCTTGTCTTGTCTTGTCTTGTCTTGTCAGATTCAACTCACAGCTTTTGGGCTCAGGATCAACTCTCGGATGAGTGTGTGTACCTGCAAGGGGCTATGATGATAAAGTCAGAACCAATTTGTTTAATTATCAGATAAAATCACTGTAGTTACCTCTTAAGCAAATCATCTATTTATATTGCTCACTTGTTGGGCTATTGACTTAATTGGGCTTTTACTCTTTGCACATTGTAATTATTAAATACATTGTAAATGTTTGGACTTATCTATTGGGCTTTGATACAATGTTTCTTATTATATAATTTATTTAGTTTTTCATCATTTTGACGACCTCTCGACCTTTTGGTCTTTCAGCCTAGCCAATACAATAGCCCCCAAGACATAAAGGAGTTTTGGAAAAGACGAAATACCGATAAGAATAACCAAAGTTTTAAATTCAACTTGTCATTTAATATTCTTGTCTTTAAGATATTATGTATATTAAATGCACTCCTTATGAAAAGATTGTATCATTTCACGTGCATGATGATTAATGTGTCGTTGACGTGAGGCGTTTTTAATCCTTAGTCATTGGATGCATTAAAATTCAACGGTTCAAATTTTGTGTCGTTTTGTTTGGAAGCGGTTTTGACCACTATAAATATAAATTTTTTTGTCACACTACCCCACTGCTTTTACTACTTTTGTATCTTTGTATCCGAGAAGTATTTGTAACCATTATTAGGAGGTATTATGTCTTCTTCAAGCTCTATTTTCGGTTCTGATGAGGATTTGGGGTTTTCGAGCGCGAGTAATGGAACTACCGGAAGAATGATTGAGGACATAACTAGGAATATTCATTTGACTGCTTCATCTACCACTCTTTCACTTGTAAATAATAAAGCCTGTGTTGGTGTAAGTTCAAGCAATGAAGCTCCGGATCTTGAAGCTGAAGAACGAGCCGAAAGAGTAAAAGAAAACTAGAGTCTTTGGCATGGTTATGAATAGGTTGATTATAGGGTTCGCGAGTATTTCTCTCGGTATCGTTACACTTCAGCCCTTCGCAATTTTTATCTAATATCTCTATTTATTCTCCCGAAGCCACTAAGGAAATTATTTCTTTTCGGTGTTTTCGTGTTATTGACAATGTTTGTCATGACTGTGAAGGTGAAGCTAGTGAATTTTTTTATTTTTATGAATGTATTTTTATGGACATTCACATTTGATTTCCACTTGATGAATATAAAATGGGTGTTCTTTGCATTCTCAATGTCGCCCTACTCAATTGCATCCTAATAGTTGGGCTTTTATGCAAGCATTTCGTGTTGTATGTAAATTTCTTTCATTATCTCCTAGTTCAAAAAATTTTCTTCATTTTTATAGTTCTCGACCTGGTAAGCATTCCGGATGATTATCTTTGATCAACTGATCGAAGGCTTGTTTTCAAAAGCTTCACAACAAACCTGGTAGCTCCACCCCTCAGTCAAGAAGGGAAGCCGAGGTTGTAGAACCTATCTCTCGAGTTGAGGCTATACCTGATAACACTAAAACTATTATTGTTGAAGCTCCAAAGAAGAGTAGGAAAAGAGATAAGAGTAGTAGGCGGTCTCATTCTTTACCAAGACGTCATCGTCATGGTGTTGGCAGTTCTTCAGCCTCTTCCAAAAAGTCTTTTCAGTGCCTCGACATGTTTCGCAGAGTTTGTTCACATAAACTTAAATGGACCGGAAAGACATGTCTTTCGGGCAACGAATGTGTCTTCTTTGGTTGATGGAACTATAGAGCTTTCAACTTGTTGTTTACTTGTTTCAAAATGACTTAAAAGAGAAGGTTGTTAATGGTGTTTCCACCACCGAGCATGAAAATGTGAAGAGAGAGATTCCTGAATCCAAAAAAAACCTCGAATCAGCACTCAAAGCTAATGTCACTTTGACTAATCAAGTCAAAGAGATTTCGAATGTTTATTCACGTTGTGATGCCGAGAAGGAGTCTTTGAAAGATGAAATCGCTGCTTTGGTTGGTGAAAGACTCTCTTTCCAAGCTGAAAATAAAAAATTGAAGTGAGGTTTGAATGATTTATCCACTTCTAAACATGGTAAGGCCAAGAAGATAAATCAATTGGAGAAATATTTAAAAGAAGGCCAAAACTTTGTAGTTGAACAACATAAGTTGGGTTTTTCTAAAGCTTTTCAACAAGCTAAATTTTCTTACAAAATCCTCTTGAATGAAGGCAACTTTAACGTTCGAAAAGATTTTCATAATGGTGAGTTTGTTCCAATTGATGACATTCCTAAAGAAGAAACTGCCAATATTAACGCCACCGTAGATGTTGAATAATTAACCTTTTTCTTTTTGCCTTTTGATATATCTCCCAATTATTGATTACCGGTTTTGTGTAACTTGGTTTGATTTTTATCAACCATTTTGAACTTCTTAGTTTTAATAGAATGAACTTTTATGTTGTTTTCCAATTTTCTAATTTTTTTATTTTCGTACTTATCGTGCTAATTATTAATAATATAGAATGATCATTTAATAGAACTTATTAATATTTGTTAACTATCTTTCGACATTCTAATGTATTAAATAACTTTAAATGTATACTAATACTTGGATACTTCGATCTCTCGATCTTTCGATCTTTCGTGTTCATTTAGATTTAGAGATGACTATATTAATACTTAGAAAGAAAATAGTTTAAATAAATTTTCTTCCGAACTTATGTTATCTTATCGCGTTTTAACTTAAATCAAAAATAATCCCTTATACTTAAATATGTTTTTCTTTAAAAGAGATTTACCATCGTTGAAGACATTTTTAACCAAGTTTGGAGTGTCAGATATAATAACCTTGTTTAGAATGTGCGTTTACTTAATAAGAATTTGGAGATGAACATGTATTTTTCTTGTGATGTTAAATTCTTTAGCCGAGAACTCAAAAGTGACTGAAATTTTTTTTAAAGATATTCGCTTGCAGTAAAAACTTCTTTGATCGATAAGCTTACGACAAATAAGATATGTTTGTCTAGGGCTAGACCGAGAGATTTAAGGTATATAGAATATATTATCGAGAGAGATTCACTTGGAGTGAAAGTTTCCTCAGTCGAGAGGTTTAAGGTAAATGAAATATGCTCTCAGGAAGGATTCACCTAGAGTGAAAACTTTCTTGACCGAGAGGTTTAAAGTAAACGGAATATGTTCTCGGGAGGGATTCACCTGGAGTGAAAACTTCCTTGGTCGGGAGCTTTGTTTGAAGCGATAAAATGAGAATACTCTTTTAGAAATTACTTCTTTATTAAACAGTTCCATCTCGAAAAGGATTCTCTTTAGAGATGAGAAAATATTCTTGACCGAAAGGTTTTATGTACATCAGTTGATTCTTAATATTACATACAATTCTTTCAACTAAAATAAAATTTCAAATGGTTTGCGTTCCACATTCTCGAAATTTCTTTTCCGTCAAGTGTTTCCAATTTATAAGCTCTGTTTTCCAAATTTTCAATTATTCCGAAAGGTCCTTCCCGATGTGGTGCTAGTTTTCCTTGAGTTGGATCTTTTCTTGTTTCATTTCTCATTCGTCATACCAGATCTCCTTCATTGAAATTTCTTGGCTTGACCTTTGCATTAAATCTTTTACATGCCCTTCGCTTTACTGCCTCTTCTCTTATCTTTGCTTTTTCTTGAAGTTTTTCAATCAAATCCAAATTTGTTCTTAAACATTCATTATTTATTTCCCAGACTTTGATTTTTCTTCATAACATCGGTTCTCCCACCTCGGGTGGTATATGGTATCAGTGCCATATGTAAGGTTGAATGGAATCTCTCCAGTTCTTGTTTGTGGCATGCATCTGTATGCCCACAATATTTCCGGTAACTTCTCGGCCCATAGTCCCTTCATGTTTCCAAGTCTTCTTTTTAATTGACCCAGAATAAATTTGTTGGCGGATTCGGCTTGCCCATTTGTTTGTGGATGTTCAAATGATGTTGTTATGGACTTAACTCCTAAATATGAATAGAATTCCATAAGTTTTTATAAATAAATTGTCGACCATTGTCAGTTATTATGGTATGTGGGATACCAAATCTACAAATTATATTTTTCCAAAAAAATGTTTGAACTTGTTGAGTTGTTATTCTTGTAAAAGCTTCGGTTTCTATCCATTTCGTGAAATAATCTATTTTGACTACTAAAAACTTCGTTTTTCCTCTCCCCAAAGGAAATGGGCTTAAAATGTTCATGCCCCACTTTGCAATCTTCTCATGTTGTATGATTGAGTTTGTTTTCATTGACTAGCTAACTTGGACAATGAATCTGCTCTTGAAATTTGTTCTCTCGGAATGTGCTCAATCTCGGCCTCACTAAAGTTTTGCATAATGTTTAAAACTTTATGATAATATCTTAACACAAAGGGTCTTTTACCTAATACTCACCTTTTATATGTCCCACTGTTAATTGAGAATCACTTTGCAAATAACCTTCATGGCTCCCATGTCTCTTGCGAGAATTAAACCTGCAATTAAAGCTTTGTATTCGGCTTGATTATTAGAGGTCTTGAATTCAAATTTCAAAGCCACTTCAAGTTGAAAATGTCTTGGTCCTTCCAGTATTATTCCTGCTCCGTTTCCTTTCTTATTTGATTATCCATCTAAATAAAAAATCCATGGTTCTTGTTCAAATGTTGTTGTTGGCAATTTGATAATAAAATCTGTAAGAGATTGTGTTTTTATTGTTCCTCTCGCTCATATTTGATTCCAAACTCTGAAAGCTCTATTGACCACGCCACCATTCTCCATGACACTAGTTTCACTAGGATTGGAGGTTCAGCTAGCCTTTTTTTATTATGGAAAAGGTTTGTTCACATTGCTCATTCCACCTGAAGGCTTCTGCTTTTCTCAACAATTTTATTATCGTTTTGATTTCTCAGCAAGCATTGGAAAACAATCTCACCAAAGTGGTTAGTCTTCCTATCAACCTATGGACTTCTTTTAAATTCGTTGAACTTCTCATTTTTTTCAGAATTGCCTCACACTTATCCAGATTTGCTTCAATACCTCTATTGGTCAACATGAACCCTAAAAAATTTCCACCTCTCACCCCAAAAACACATTTTTCAGGATTCAACCTTATATCATACTTTCTTACTTTTGCAAACACTTCTTCAAGATCTTTAGCATGTTCATTCACTTCACATGACTTAACAATCATGTCATCAACATACACCTCCATATTTCTTTCAATCTGCTCCTTAAACACCTTATTCATTAACCTTTGATATGTTGCCCATGCATTCTTCAATCTGAAAGGCATAACTTTATAACAATAGTTAGCCATTTCGGTGGCAAAAGCTTTTTTGGGTACATCTGGCTCATACATTTGTATTTGATTATAACCTGAATAAGCATCTAGAAAACTCATCACTGCTTGACCGGAAGCTCCACCTACCAATCTATCAATACTAGGCAAAGGATATGAATCTTTCGAACACGCCTTGTTTAAGTCCGTATAATCAGTACACATTCTCCCGTTTCCATTTGACTTCTTTACCAACACCACATTGGCCAACCAAGTTGTATATTGGATTTCTCTGATAAAACCAACTTGTAACAACTTTCAGTTTCTTCGAAAGTTGCCCTTCTTTTCTCTTCCCCCATGCTTCTTCTTTTCTAAGATATCAATTTAGCTTCTCGGCACAACGAAAATCTGTGACAAATAACGGTAGGATTAATCCCAGGTATGTCAACAACATTCCATGCAAATAAATCCTTATTTCTCCTTAAAAATTTAACCAATTCATTCATTAGTTCTTCAGGCATGCTTCCTCCAATATATGTGCATTGGATCAAAGCGCTTAGAGCTCAACACTCGGTGGTCGGACCTCGGCACCTATCGTAGACAGGTCAGATCGGCTATTGGGCCAGAATAGTGGGCCATGTAATTGGGCCCCATATGTATGTATAAGTCTATTTTTGTATAATTAAGGTAATTCTTCATGCATAAGGCCTGGGCGGCTGGTGAGGGGTAATTTTGGACCTAAGGGTGAGCTTAGTGTGCATGAGGTCTAGCTTAATTAAATACTTTCTTTTAGACCTAAGCCCATGTATGCTAGTGCATGTAAGGGTTAGGTTGCATGTATGATGAGAATGAGTGTAGCGCCATGCTGATGGTGCCTACGTAAACAGACTGGACCCCTGATGCTGGTACATGAGTTGGTACCCTGGTGGTTATTCTATTATTATTTTAGGCACTCCCTAGAGGAAAGATTTTGTTCTGTTGTAGCACTGTGAGAGTGTTTCCTTGAACAAAATATTTTCCAGTTGAATATGCTTTCAATTGAGATTAGATTCTCGTGATAGAAAGTTGTTGGAAGAGGTAAGTTATAAAAGGGCTTGAGACCACAAGTTAAGGTATGATGTTTCTAAGATTGAAACTTGTTACTTCTTGATTCTTACAAGCCTTGTACTAACTTGATCGTCAGAGTGCAATTAATAGGTAGAGCCCCCTCTGTTTCAACGGAGTCGCGTTCCAACGCAACAAAGGGAAGAGCATATTCCAGCAGAGACAGTCGGAGTTAGAGCTTGTCATCAAGATGAACCGACGAGCAGGTCAACCAACAAGAACAATAATATTTATTATAATAATAATATTAATAATAATCATAGTAATATGTATAAGAATAATTCTAGTATAACAAAAGAACTTATCTGATGAACCACTTAAGAAACTTGATTTCGAATCCTGCCAACTGTAGATTCTTTTTCAACATTAATACTAATAATTATGCTAAATATATATAGTAATTTTAAAAAAATAAGAAAAAATAAAAATAATAATGAAAAAATTAAAAGTAAAATACCTACGGATTTCTTATAACATTTTAAGAACCTACTTAGATACGAGTTAACGTGATTTTATAAGTAATATAGAGATATATTTTTTAAACAATAAAAACTTTAATTTGAGCTGCCTTAAAAAAATTATCATATTAATATTGATTTTTTAAGATTTAGAGATATATCGATCTTTATGTATTTGTTTAAATTCAATGAAAAATCCATAATATTAAATGATAGATGGAATGAATTGAAAATAATTAGTTAATATATTAATTAAATTAGATACTATTTTACAGACTAAAAAATTATTAGTATTTAAAGTAATTTTTATTATTAATAAATGATTTTTAAATGGGTATTACAAAGTTGGTAGCTAAAACCTTTATAGTTAATTAAGTAATTTCTATTAGTATTAAATAGTTTATAAATTGGTATTATAAAATTGATAGTTGAAACCTTAATAACTAATTAGATACCAATTTAAAAATTATTTATTAATAATAAAAAAATACTTTAGATTCTAATAATTTTTTTAATCTATAAAATAGTATCTAATTTAGTTAATAACTCATTATTTCTTATATTTATTTATATCGAATGATTTTCTTATAAAGTATATTTTTAGTTAATTGTTGTCAAAACTTTATCAAGAAAGGATAGATGTTAGACCTTCAATATTTTTAATACTTTATTAATATAATTTTGTCTTCCAACTTTTATTGATCTAGATGATATTTGAGTGCAATTTTTTTCCAATAAGCCAATGCCATCAATGTATGTATAAGGGTACTCAAACCTAAATGCAGGAGAGAAAAAATGTTGTGATTCTAAAATATTGTGAATTAATTTACTTTAGAAAGAAAAGTAAGAAATCCATTATTTTGGTTTCACAAGGGAGTTAAATCAATGGCTGATGATGTGGAATATTATCCTTATAAATGAATTGGGAAATTGCCAATTTATTGATTTCGAATTCCATTTACTACGACATATTTTTTATATTTTCTCATCTATCCTTCACCAAAAAATATCATATAAAAAAATTCAACTATTTGATAATAGATAAGACTTCAATACTAACAAATAAATCACTCTAAATTCCTATTTGTCTCATTCAAAAGACTATTTACAAGAACCAATGAGTACTGATATAAACTATTTGGATCTAGTGATATAAGCAGAAGTGTGAGGAAGGAGATCCGCATGACTATTTGAATCTAATGATGTGCGCAAAAGTGTGAGGAATGAGATTCGCATGAATAGTGAAAATCATATCCCTCTCACATACTATTTGAAACTGCGAGAAGACTTCATTGGTAACAAATAAATCACTCTAAACCCATATTTGTCTTAAGGGAAAGACTGTTCACAAGAAGGGATGAGTACTGATATCAACTATTTGGATCTAGTGATGTGTGCAGAAGTGTGAGAAGGAGATTCACATGAATAGGGAAAATCATATTCCTCACATACAAATAAGGCTGTAGAAAGACACATCAACATTGATGATTTGTCTAATTTATCCCAGATTTTAAAAAGTTGAAGACAAAAGAAAAATAAACAAAATAAAAAAATTAATCAAATGGAATATCAAATCATATTATAAAATAAAAATATTAAGTATATTTATAACAAAAATATAAATATTATATATATTTATAATAAAATAAAAAATAATATATATTAAAAAAATATTATAAAACTTATATACATAATTGATTATAAATAATATAGTATATAAATTTGATTATATATTATACATAATGGATTATGTATAAAAAATTTATAATATAATTAATTATAATAATATAATATAATTATGTAATATAATAGTAAAATAAAGAATAATAATATAAATATATTTATAATAAT
>Ga0123342_1010657_pt1 | contig 10417 bp, 12 predicted proteins | sample Turbeawhitnodule_FD_89960 | JGI IMG/M metagenome (GOLD analysis project Ga0123342, IMG submission 89960) | Root nodule microbial communities of legume samples collected from Mexico - Turtle bean Mexico white nodule | ecosystem: Host-associated > Plants > Roots > Nodule | place: Mexico: Nepantla... | reverse complement strand
CGTGGCAGGCTTCAGTGGAAACTCTCAGCGAAAACGACGCCGAGGGAGATAAAAATCACAGCCCCCACAAGCGCCATAAGCTTCCCGGTTGCACCAGGAACCTGAACGCCTGCCGCATCGACCTTAAATGCCAGATAGAGCGGGAAGGCCACGAAGAAGATCGAGATCCACTTCGGACGCATCATCGTCGCATCGACGGCAAGCATGATTACGAAGACCAGAAACATGCTGATGAGAAGCATACGGCCGATCACCCGCGTCCATTCGCTGCTCGCGGCTAGGATCGTGCGGATATGACCACGATAGACGACGGCAAGGATAGCCAGCGTCAACGCAGAGCATTTCACAATCGATGCCAGCAGCTGGCACGCGGCCACCAGTTGGACGGGAGCCTCGTGGCTTGCTACTCCCCGCATCTTCGTCAGCGTGTCGCCGGTTGCCGTATCGAGATGGGTCATAACCCAGTAGACATGTGGCCCGGCGACGGCGAGACCAACCGCGATGGTCACCGCCAGCCGCCAGTTGAGGACCAATCGCCGCATACCGGGTTCAAGTAGGAGCGCGACGACGGTCGCGACGGGGATGATCGCAAAGTTGTACTTCGCAAGGAATCCAACACCGGCAGCCGCGCCAAGAAGCGCATAGTTGCCGGTTGACGGCCGTTCCACCATTCGCGCCAGCACGTACAGGAAGAATGCAACGGCAGCGAAGGCGCCAACGCTATGAGTCAAATCCCGCTGCGAGAGCAGAAAGATCGCGGGCAGGCTGAGCAGGCCGAGGACGGAGATCCAAGCAGTGTCGCGCGCCCCCACCACTTTGCGGGCCGCCAAGCCGAGAAAGATGCAGCTCACCAGCAGCGTGGCATTTTTCAAGAAGGCGAGTGTGTCGACCGACACGCCGAAGACCTTGCCGAAACAGTAGAACAGCCAGTTGTAGAGCGGCGGCTGATCGCCGTATCCCAGTTGCAAGGCATGCGCGAGCCTGATCTGCTCTGCCTCGTCGGACCCGAGATCGCCACCGCGAAGGAGCCTAAGGGCAAAGCTTGCCGTGAAGTACGTCGCCAATAGTAGGATAGGCAGAAGCGCGTCCAGCCGCGCAGCGCGTGGCGCGGAAACGTATGAACCATCAGCAGTATCAGTCAATTCGGCCCCACGATCGGCTTGATCGGATCTTCACTGACAGGAACATGCAATTCTTCTGATGGACTGTATAGCGGTTCACCCGCCATTTCAGGCACTTGCCAGCGCCGTTCCGACCAAGTGTGTTGCCTCACTGCAACGCCTGCGCCACCAGCGCTCACAGCATTGCTGCCTCAATTGCGCTCTACCCAGCAATTGGTCGGACGTGGCAAATCAACTGTTTAATTTCTCGGGCGTTTCGGCCAAACTGCGCCCGCCAAGAGGGAAAGTGCACGCGTGCATCAGGAAGTATCGCTTATTGCCACAGTTGCTGTGAGTTTCGTCTGTGCGGCGATACTCGGCTATATCGCCGATCGAGTGCGTCTGCCGCCGCTTGTCGGATACTTGTTGGCCGGTATCGTCATGGGGCCGATGACGCCCGGCTTCGTCGCCGACGCCGGGCTTGCCAGTCAATTGGCAGAAATGGGCGTCATCCTGCTAATGTTCGGCGTTGGCTTACATTTTTCCACCGCCGATCTCCTTGCGGTACGCGGCATCGCCGTGCCGGGCGCAATCGCGCGCATCGTTATCGTCACGCTTCTCGGTGTCGTCCTCGTCAAATGGTGGGGTTGGGGCCTGGGCGCGGGGATCGTCTTCGGCCTCAGCCTGTCGGTAGCAAGCACGGTTGTGCTGCTGAAGGCCTTGGAGGAGCGAAATCTGCTCAACTCGGCCAGCGGCCGCGTTGCCGTTGGTTGGCTGATCGTCGAAGACCTTGCCACGGTTCTGGCATTGGTACTTCTGCCCGCCGTCGCCGAATTGCTCGGTGGCCATGCCGACAGCGGCAGCCTTGCACAAAGTGCGGGGTTGCCTCTTCCGCTGACGATTGCACTGACGCTGTTGAAAGTCGGCGCTTTTGCGGTCATGGCGGTCTTTCTCGGGCCAAAGATCGTCCCCTGGCTCCTGACGCTGGTCGCCAGAACCGGTTCACGCGAACTCTTCACGCTGACGGTCCTCGCCATAGCGCTTGGCATCGCATTCGGCTCCGCGCAAATCTTCGGCGTCTCATTCGCGCTCGGTGCTTTTTTCGCCGGCGTGGTCATGAGCGAATCCAACCTCAGCCATCGAGCCGCTGCCGATTCGCTGCCGCTTCAGAACGCCTTCTCGGTGCTGTTCTTCGTATCGGTCGGCATGCTGTTTGATCCTTCGATCCTGGTGCGCCAGCCGATGGCCGTGATCAGCGCCCTGGCGTTGATCATCATCGGCAAGACCATCATCTCCTTCCTCATCGTGGTCATGCTTCGCTATCCGATCGGAATGGCGTTGACCGTATCAGGCGGACTGGCGCAGATCGGTGAATTCTCGTTTATTCTTGCTAGTCTCGGCGTTTCTCTCGGATTGCTGCCGAATGACGGGCAGGACATCATCCTCGCGTCCGCCATCATTTCGATCACACTCAATCCGCTCGTCTGCATGGGCGCCGAAGCGCTGCACACCCAAGTCCACGCCAGATGGCCGGCGCTCAGCAATCACTTCGGCCGCCGTCGGCATGAGGCACTAGGCCGCGAACTTGAAAAGATCCGAGCGATCAACGAAGCCCGCGAGCACAAGCATCAGCTCGAGATGCAGGAGCTTATCGAAACCTTTCCACTCTTTGCCAACGTAGACGAGGATTCGCAGGAGGAATTGCTGCTCCTCTTTCGGCCTAAATCGGCCTTGCCCGGCGAGCGCGTGATGCGCAAGGGCGACCGAGGCGATGGTATGTACTTCCTGTCGTCGGGCGCGGTGGAAGTTCAGCTGCCGGGTGAGCCGATCCGACTGGACCCTGGCGCGTTCTTTGGAGAGATGGCGCTGCTCAGCGGCGGTCGCCGCACAGCAGACGTCGTCGCCGTGGATTTCTGCCAGTTCTTTGTGCTGGAAAGGCGCGATTTCAACATGTTCACGGCAAAGCATCCCGTTTTGCGCCAGGCCGTCAGCGAAATGGCACGCGAACGAACGGAAATGAACGTCATGCGGCAGAAGCACGATCAGCCCTCCCGCGTCGACTCGTGAGCTCCGTGCTCAGTGCGATCACGAAGTTTTTTTGGCACGTCACCCTACGAACGACACAGCAAGCATTTACAGCCGCACCGACGCCCCATAAAGCTCATGCGCTCGAAGCGAAAGGATTGGAATGCTCCGCAGACTCTACGACTGGACCATGTCTCTCGCAGCTCGGAAATCGGCCGAAGTCTGGCTCGCCGTTATCGCCTTCGTCGAAAGCTCTGTCTTCCTGGTTCCTGCCGACGTTCTTTACCTGCCGATGGCGCTCGCTAAGCAGGAGCGCGCCTATCGCTATGCGCTGGTCGCGACCGCCGCCTCCGTCCTCGGCGGCATCGCCGGCTGGATGCTCGGCTACTACGCTTATGACGCGATCGCCCGTCCGGTTCTAGAATTTTACGGAAAGCTCGACGCCTTCGAGCAGCTGCGACTCTATATCCACGACGAGTGGGAAATCCTGCTGCTGCTGCTCGTGACCTCAGGCTTGGCGCATCTACCGCCGATCAAAGTCGTGACGATCCTCGCCGGCGTCATTCACATGAATCTCAGCTTCTTTATCATCTCGGCGATCGTCGCACGCGGCGCGCGCTTCTTCTTCCTCGCGTGGCTGCTGCGCCGCTACGGCGAGCCGATCCGCCACTTCATCGAAAAGCGCCTCGGGCAGGTTGCGGGCGTTGTTGCCGCCGTCGCCATTGCCCTCGGGATCGCCTATAAATTACTTGCCCACTGAGCCATTTGCGCGGAGTCCGTTCATGCCTGCCTCGTTTTCCCTTGCTCGCCCGGTCGTCGGTTACTCGATGGTGCTCGCACTCGGCATGGTGGTGGTTGTCGGCACCGCGCTCGGCTTTCAGTATCTTGGCGGCTACATTCCCTGTGCGCTTTGCCTGCTGCAGCGGCAGCCCTATTACTACGGCATTCCGATCGCAATCCTTGGCGCGATTGCTTCCGCAGTCGGTCTTCCCAGCTGGATCGGCCGCGCATTTCTGCTCGCCGCCGGCATCCTGATGATCGTCGGCGCTGGCATGGGCGTCTATCATGCCGGTGTCGAGTGGCAGTTCTGGCAAGGGCCGGCAACCTGCTCCACGACGGCGGGCAGCATGACACAGAACGCCGGCGACCTGTTGGGTGAATTAAACAGCATCAAGGGTCCGTCCTGCACCGACGCCGCGCTACGCGTCCTCGGCCTGTCCTTCGCAGGCTGGAACGTGATTGCGAGCCTCATCCTGGCGGCCTTCGCCTTTATCGGCGTCCGCAAGACGGCCTGAGCCTGACGGATGGGCGACTGATCAGGGCTGCAGTTCGCTGTCCCAGTAGAGATAGTCGAGCCAGCTGTCATGCAGGTAGTTTGGCGGGAAGAGCCGGCCGTTGTTGTGCAGATCCTGTACCGTCGGCTGGTAAGGCTTCTGATTCGGGAACATGCCAGCCTGTTTCGGCAGCTTGCTGCCTTTTCTGAGATTGCAGGGGGAGCAGGCCGCAACGACATTTTGCCACGTCGTCTCCCCGCCATGGGCACGCGGGATGACATGGTCGAAGGTCAGGTCGTCATGCTCGCCGCAATACTGGCATTCGAACTTGTCGCGCAGGAACACGTTGAAGCGGGTAAAGGCCGGATTGCGGGAAGGCTGTACATAGGTCTTGAGGCAGACGACGCTTGGAAGCCGCATCGAAAAGCTCGGCGACGATACCGAATGTTCGTATTCTGCAATGATATTCACACGGTCGAGAAATACCGCCTTGATCGCGTCCTGCCAGGACCAAAGCGACAAGGGGTAATAACTCAGGGGCCTGTAGTCAGCGTTCAGGACGAGCGCCGGCAGGGCCTGTGGGGAAACTGCAATCGTCAAGGGACTCTCCTGATCGATTCGGCATCTGCCCTCTTATATTAGGCCGGTTGTGACGGCATTGTGAAGTCTAATAAATTCAAGCATCAATGCCGCGATGCAAAGCGCTGTCGCTCAGTCGATCGGCAACATGCCGCGACCGAGCTTGATGGCAGAATAGGCCCAGAAAAGCCTTGCCGCGACCGACCGCCATGGCGACCACGTACGGGCCAACGATGCCAGCTCGCGGGCAGGCGGGCGAGCGCCGAGACCGAATGCCGCAGCCACCGCGTTCTGCAGGGCGACGTCGCCGGAGGGAAAGACGTCCGCGTGGCCGCCGCAGAACATTAAGTAAACCTCGGCGGTCCAGGGACCGATTCCCTTGAGAGCCGTAAGCTCAGCCAGCGCTTCGTCAGGAGGCAAGGCGGAGAGCGCGAGGAGATCGAGGCGCCCGGAGGCAACCGCGTCGGCAATGCGCGATAGCGTTTCCGCCTTGGCGCGCGAGAGGCCGAACTCGCGCCACGCGTCGGGATGGAGAAGCACGTAGTTGTCCGCCGTCAGCACGCCTTCGACCGGTCGCATCCGTCTCCAGATCGCTTCGGCGCTGGCTCGCGACACCATTTGCGAGACGATGACGTGCGCGAGACCCTCGAAACCCGGTTCGCGCAACCGCAAAGGGAGGGGGCCGGCCTCGGCCGCAATGGCTGCAAGCCGCGGATCAAGGCGAAGCAGGTTCTCCAGTCCCTCCCTCACATCATCATCGCTGCGAATGATCAACACGCTTCCTCGCGATCCTATCGAATCCATGGCAGAAGAAAGCATGACCGCGAATCCTCGTCAAAAGCCTGTTTTTCGTTTTGCGCCGAGCCCCAATGGCCCGCTTCATCTTGGTCACGCACTCTCTGCCTTTCTGAACCGAGACATGGCGATATCGGCCGGAGGACGCTTCTTGTTACGCATAGAAGACATCGATCTGACGCGCTGTACACCCGAATTGGAGGCGGGCATCTATGCCGACCTCGAATGGCTCGGCATAGACTGGGAACGACCGGTGCGGCGGCAGTCGGAGCATTTCGCAGAATATCAATCAGCCCTTGAACGGTTGATCGACCTCGGCCTCGCCTACCCCGCATTCATGACCCGGGGCGAGACCAGGACGTTGGTCGCAGCCGCCGAAGCAGATGGTAAGCTCTGGCCGCGAGACCCTGACGGCTCGCCGCTCTATCCGCCTGACGATCGTGAGCGGTCCGATGTCGACCGGCGGCAACTGCTCGCATCGGGCCTCAAGCACGCCTGGCGGCTCGACATGGGCAAGACTTTAGAGGCATTGGGCGAGGCCCTTTCTTGGGAGGAAACCGGAGACGCCGACCGTGGCCTGATCGCCGCAAATCCCGGCGCCTGGGGAGATGTCATCCTGTCGCGGTCGGATGCGCCGTCGAGCTACCATCTCTCGGTCGTCCTTGATGACGCCCTGCAGGAAGTTACCCATGTGGTTCGCGGGCTCGATCTCTTTCATTCGACTTCGGTGCATCGACTGCTCCAGACCCTGCTCGGCTTGCCGGCGCCGGTCTATCACCACCATCGACTGATCACCGATGGGGGCGGCCGCAAGCTTTCCAAGAGCGAAAGCGACACAGGGCTCGCCGAACTCCGCGGGCGCGGCCTTTCACCGACCGACATCCGCCGCCTTGTGGGGCTTTGACGTCTTATTCTGCCTCCCGCCGAGGAAGTTGTTCTTGAAGATCGCACGCACGCGAAACTTCAGGAGGGCGGCATTGAGCTCGGCGCCGATAATGAAGATGACACCGACCATATAAAGAAAGATCAGAACGATCATCACCGATGCCAGACCCGCATAGGTCGCGGTGTAGTTGGCGAACGTCGCCAGGTAATAGGCGAAAATCAGGGCTCCCGCCAACCAAAGCAACAGCGTCACCAGCACGCCCGGCACGACGTCGAACACACGGCGTCGCCCGGCCGGCAGCCACAGGTGAACGACGAAGAGGCCGACGGTCAGCATGAACAGCGTTCCGTAGACGCGCCAGCTGAAGACGACTTCGAGCGTATCGGCAAAGAGCGGGAACCACTGGCGCGCATAATCGAGGGCAAGCGGCACGGCCACAAGCAGGATGCTGACGGCCGCAAAGATGATTACGGCGATGATGACATAGCCAAGACTTGCAAGGCGGGTGATGTACCATGGCCGCGTTTCCTGAACACGGTAGGCGCGGTTGAGCGATATCCGCAGCGCCTCGACCCCGTTCGAGGCGAAGTAAGCCGCCGCCAAGACGGACACAGTCAGCAGGCCGCCGCGCGGCACGGTTAGGACCTGGATTACCTGGTCGACCAACGGCTTGGCGATCGCCTCCGGCCAGGTATCGAAGATCAGGTGTATCGCCCGATCTGAGAATTGGTCAGCACCCAGAAAGGTCGCGAGCGTCGTGCCGAAAATGAGAAACGGAAAGACAGCCAGAAGCGTAGACAATGCGACATGGCTCGCCATCGCGAAGCCGTCGTCTTCAATAAGGTGGCAGATAGCATCGTAGACCACATCATAGAAGATGCGCATTATCTTCGGCATTCGGTCTCCCGGCTTTGGTCGTTGTGTCGCCCGTTCGAATATGGGAAACCACTCCCATTTTGTACAGGAATCATTCCATGTCGGACCAGCGCACCATCATCGTGACCGGATGCTCTTCCGGGATCGGCGCATACTGCGCTCGAGCGCTGAAAGCCGATGGCTGGCGGGTTTTTGCCACGGTGCGCAAATTCGATGATCTGGCGCCGCTGGAAGCCCACGGCATCGAGGCCTTCCGCATGGACTATACGCGCATCGACACGATTTCGGATTTCGTGCGCGATGTGACGGCGCTGACCGGCGGACGCATCGACGCGCTGTTCAACAACGGTGCCTACGGACAGCCCGGTGCTGTCGAGGACCTTCCGACGGACGCCCTGCGCGCTCAATTCGAAACGAACGTCTTCGGCTGGCATGAGTTGACGCGTCAGATCGTGCCGCTGATGCGCAAGCGCGGCCAGGGCCGGATCGTTCAGTGCTCGTCGATCCTCGGCGTCGTGCCGTATCGTTTCCGCGGCGCCTATACCGCCTCCAAATTCGCTCTCGAAGGTCTGAGCATCAGCCTTCGCATGGTGCTGCAAGGCAGTGGCATTCACGTAAGCCTGATCGAGCCGGGTCCGATCGCCTCCCGTTTCACGGCAAACGCGCTCGCAAAGATCAATGAGCACATCGACGTGAAAAACTCGGTGCATGCGGCAGATTACCGCCGTCAGCTTGCACGGCTTGACGGATCGGGCCCTCCCAATCGACATAAGCTCGGTCCGGACGCGGTCTATGCCGTGCTGAAGCACGCATTGAACTCGAACAATCCGAAACCACATTACCCCGTAACCACGCCGGCCAAGCAGGGTATGGTGCTGAAGAGGCTGCTGCCTGCAGACCTGTTCTACCGCCTGATGCGCTGGGTGGACTAATCAGGAAAGCCAAAGCCAGCATGTCCACGGTCACCTACATTCTCGCGATCATCGTCATGGGCATCGTCGCCCTGGTGCTCATTCGCGGCCTTTTCAACATGATGAAGGGCGGCAATCCGAACCTCTCCAACAAGCTGATGCAGCTGCGCGTGCTACTGCAGGCGATCGCCGTGCTCCTGATCATGCTGACGCTCTGGCTGACCGGTGGCGGCCGCCCTAGCTAAGTCAGGAAAAGGAGGGGTAGGCATGGTCAGGCTCAACAAGATCTACACGAAGACCGGTGACGACGGCACCACCGCACTCGTTTCCGGGCCGCGCCGTCTGAAATACGATCTGCGCGTCGAGGCCTACGGCACCATCGACGAGGCCAACTCCGCCATCGGCGTGGCACGGCTCCACATGCAGGGCATGCCCGTCCTGGAGAGGATGCTGACGCTGATCCAGAACGACCTCTTCGACCTTGGCGCCGACCTTGCGACGCCGGATGATGGCAAGCCGCCGGCACACGAGCCGCTGCGCATTGTCGATAGCCAGGTCGCGCGTATCGAGAGCGACATCGACGAATTGAACGCCGACCTGCAGCCCTTGAAATCCTTCGTCTTGCCGGGCGGGCACTCGGCTGCCGCTCATCTTCATCTCGCCCGCACGATCGCACGTCGCGCTGAGCGGCTGATGGTCGAACTTGCCCGCACGGATGGCGAGGTCGTCAGCGACGCCGCATTGAAATATGTCAATCGGGTTTCGGACTTCCTCTTCGTCGCCGCCCGTCACGCCAATGACCGTGGCAATGCGGATGTGCTTTGGGTTCCGGGAAAAAACAGGTAACCTCGCCCTCGACCACGTGACGCGAACGCCGGGGGCAGGCTTCATGTTCATACCGTTGCACGATGCCAATACGCTGAAGCATATCAAGGTCCAATGGGTCACCATGGGGCTGATTGCGGTGGACCTGGTGGTTTGGCTATTCACTGAGGTTGTCGCCAGCCAATCCGTGTCGCAGGCGACGATTGTCGGCCTGGGTTACATTCCCGCGGTTGCCTTTCACCACGCGAGGTTGGAGCCGGCGCTTGCCTTCATCCCGGAACCGCTGACCTACATCACCTACTCCTTCGTGCATTCGGGTTTCTGGCACCTGGCTCCCAACATGCTCTTCCTTTGGGTCTTCGGCGACAATGTCGAAGACGCGATGGGTCACCTGCGCTTTCTTGTCTTCTATCTGCTCTGCGCGGCGGCCGGCGCTCTCGTTCATGGCCTCGTGGGGACGACATCGGAAGCACCGCTTGTGGGCGCCTCCGGTGCGATCTCGGGCGTAGTTACGGCCTACGTCGTCTTGCATCCTCGCGTAAAGGTCTGGGTACTCGTGCTGATGCGCGTGCCATTGCCGTTGCCCGCCTTCGTCCCGCTCCTTCTCTGGATCGGCCAGCAATTCGTGATGCTGGTCTTGGAACCCGATGGCAGCATCTCCTGGGGTGCCCATGTGGGCGGCATCCTCGCCGGCGGCCTGTTGGTCCTTCTCATGCGCCGCCGCGGCGTCCCTCTGTTCGATCGGGAAGTCGTTACACCGCGGGCCGTCAGAGACCGGCGAACAGCTAACCCGGCAATGGCCGTGGCGCCCGGCCAGCAGTTACGCCCGCGCCTTCCCTGGAACAGGGAATAGCCGCAATATTGACGTGAACGTAAACGTCATATATTGACGAGCTCAATTTGCCTGTCTGCGTCATGGAAGCGTTGTGTTTGGAGGAAAAACGCGTATCCATGTCGCCATTCGACAATCGGAGCAGCGCCGAAACGCGCATTTTCTTGGCGAAAGAGTTGAAGGAAGGACCCCATGAAAATTCTCGTCCCCGTGAAGCGGGTGGTTGATTACAACGTGAAGATCCGCGTGAAGCCGGATGGCACAGGCGTCGAGCTTGCGAATGTGAAGATGTCGATGAACCCGTTCGACGAGAT
>Ga0123342_1010656_pt1 | contig 10417 bp, 5 predicted proteins | sample Turbeawhitnodule_FD_89960 | JGI IMG/M metagenome (GOLD analysis project Ga0123342, IMG submission 89960) | Root nodule microbial communities of legume samples collected from Mexico - Turtle bean Mexico white nodule | ecosystem: Host-associated > Plants > Roots > Nodule | place: Mexico: Nepantla... | reverse complement strand
TTAATTTGGTTATTAGATTAATAAAAAATATGAAAAAATTGTTATTGCATTTGGAAATAAATAGAAATGAGAATTAATTATTTGGAAAATAAATAGAGAATTGTGGGGAGTTTCAAGCTATACATTGTCCACATGTAATTGTTGTTTGCTCATTTTGTCATTTACAGCTAACGACATTTATCACCCTAGTGTACAATCTCCACAATATTTCCAAGCTTATAAGGTATAATTTAACCATGAAATAGATTATTCAATTCTAAATAAACAAAAAAAATGTTCATATTGCAGAACCGAATGTCACAATAGAAGCAATTGTCTGCACAGACAAGCTTGATAATAAAATTCAATTTCAAGTTTGATTATTAATTTCCTCATTTTCTTTACCTAAGTATTTATTCCTTCATAAAAAATTTATCAAATTAATTTCAAATATTACATAACTTATAATTTCAATTAAATAATTATAATATATATTTATTTAAAAACAAGAAAATTTTAAAAAAAATATGATGTGGATAAAGTCGTGCCAACTTGGCACAACTTCAGGTTAACTTGACAAAGTCGTTCCAACTTGACACGACTTCTACATATGAAGTCATGCCAAGTTGGCACGACTTGTCCCAAATTTGTAATTTTTTTGACACCGACCCCATTTTGGTAAAAAAAAAAAGAAAAAACCATGATGGTCAAAAAAATATCTAATTTTTTTTTTTTTATCAGCAAAACATCTAAAATTGTAATATTCTATTTTTTTTCAAACATGTTTTTCAACCACCCATAACAGACGTTCATGAAATAGTACATGTCACTCAAGCTATGACTTGAGATTTGAACAAAAATGTTAAGTTAATTATATATTTTTTAGACTTTAAATGTTCAAATGGTAGAGTGGTCACTCAAGTATTCAGATAGTTGTTTTAGGACTTTTTGAATTATATAACAAGTCTCCTAGTGTTGTTGATACGGAAGGATACGTGAATGAGATCTCATGAAACTTGGTGTTCCAAATGGAGAATAAATTATGGTAAGTAAAATAATTTCCTAATTATTTTAATAGATTTGAGCTTATAGTTGACACAAGTTAACATTTAGAAGTTATTTGTTCTTGTTAAAGTTGTAAAGTTTGAGTCTAAAATATTTGAATTCTTGGTAGAATTTTTTATGTTAAAATATGTAGAGTGACTTCTGGACATATTTATAGGAATGTTAGGAATTATTTTATAGTCTATTTTGTGTTGTGAACTTTTTAGTGCCATAGTTTTATCTTTAGAACCTTTATTTTAATATTTATATTTGATGTTTATTTATTTTAATTGATATTTATTTTAACATTTTAAAATGATTTGCCTATTTATTATGGTATAAAAATAATATGTGACAATTTAGCATCCATATAATTTCTAATAGTAATGAAAAAATATTTATCATAAAAAATAATTAATGATGATCATGAAATAAAATAGAAACTATTTTTTTTAAAAAAAAAGTTATTACTATATTAACTAAATTAGACATTAAAAAAATTATTAATATTTAAAATAGTTTCTATTATTAATAAATAGTTTATAATTTGATATTTAAATTAATTAACAAGATTTTATTTATTAATTATTTTAGATTTTAAAGTTGGTACAATTTAAAAATTATTTATTAATAATATAAATTACTTTAAATATCAATAATTCATATTTTCTATATATAATTTAGTCAATATAATAATTAATATTTTTAATTTTTAAAATTAATTTTATTTAATAATTTTATTGTAGTAATATTAGTAACAATTAATTTATCACTCTTGTGATAGTTTATTGTTGTTGTTATTGTATTTAATTAATAGTGACAATTATTTTTGTTAAAATAGTTTAAATTTTAGTGACATTTGAAAATATTATCATAAATACAATGACAAGAATACTAATACTAGTAAAAGTTTAATGATTGATAGTAACATTTTTATAACTATGAATCATAAAAACTAATTTTTCTTCTAATGGGTGTATTCTTTTGCTGATTTGATACTAACCAAAATCACAACACCTACAATTATATAATATTTTTTGGGGCATTGAGGCCTTTCATTTCTAGGGTAAAACAGTGTCTTCTGGGGGAGATGGCTTCCTGAAGACTGGTCCTAGTTGAATTCCAGCAGCCACATGAGGACTTCCTTGAACAGATTGGCCATTATTATCACCTCTCAAACCTTTCTTCTTTGCCTTTTGTGCCCAACCAACAAGACGTGCTTGCACTTGATCATCAAATATGGCTTTCTTAAAGTGAGTTCCCATCTACATTGCATGTAACATAGCTTAGAACAATGACGTGAATGCAAACAAACCTTGAATGTAACAAAAATGGTTTTGCATTTCACTTTGAAACAAAACTCATAACTCACCTGTGTTACAATTGCATAAAGTGGTAGGGTACTATAGCTGCATAGTACTTGAATAAATATCCTACAAAGTACAAACCCAACAAAAAAAGTTAAGGAAAAGGTAGTTTTGCATGAAAAAGATTGAAATTGAATGCTCATGAAGGAGCAATTATTGAATAATCTAATCAACAACAAAGTGATTCTACTCTACTAAACTTTAAAAAAAAACCTAATTTAAATATGATGTATGTATAGAATCATTTGATTGGTATACTTCCATTTAGTCTGTTCTTATAATTCTTTGTATACAATCTATCCGTGTATCGTTTTTGTTAACATCTATGTATCGTTTTTGTTAACATATGAGTTTTTATCTAATCTCTCTATTTTTTTTATTTTTTTAATAATATATTTTTTTGATGTGAAGTTACCTAACAATATCTATCCTAAAAGTTTTTATAAAATAAAACATGATGTATATATCTTGTCCAAAGAAAAGAGATATATTGTAGTTACCCAATAACGAGCCTTGGAACAATGTAACGGACGCGTCCCATTATACATGAGTCAAAACCATATGTAAACTGAAAAACATCAACCAATAAGGTTATAATCATTTAAATTATTAAAACAAATTCTTCCTCCACCTTACCAAGTGTGACATGCACTTGATGGATTTTCAAAATTATCCTTTATTTTGAATTTGAAAATTCAAAATTCTAAAAATACTTTCTGAAAAAGTAAATTTGGAATAGATTATTGTGTTCTGGAAATAAAATACTGTAATAGAATTTGAAAATTAAAATCTTGTTCTAGAAAAGAAAATCTAAAATATAAAAAAAAATTGTTCCAGAACAAAAATTCTAAGAAACAAAATCTGAAAATGCATTTCGAAAAAGGGTTTCAAAAATTCAGAAAAATGTTCTGAAAATCCAACTCCAGAAACGTGTTCCAAAAAAGGAGTTCTTGAAATATTTTTTATTCACACCTTTTATTTAAGGGTATTTTTATTATTTGACATCTAAATCGGGTGCACTTTGAAACTTGATTTGATGAGGAAGTAATTGGCAATTAGTCCTACTATATTGAGAAAAGCAAGAAGAAAAAAGTGTGGTTTGGTGGAATATGCTTACCAATATCCAAAAGAAAAATGCAATCTCAAAAGCATTTTGGAAAAGGATGAAGTGAATCAAGAAGAGGACAATGTGGGGGCGATGAAACCAAAAGTGATCATCTCTTGGTTGAACAACTAATTCACCTTCTATGGCTGAATGTTTCTCAGCCACTTCATGAGCTAATTGAATTATCACATGCTCCAACTTAGTACCCACAGCCAGTAGAAGCTGAACAATGCCACACAAATAATTACCTCTAAGAAAAAGACACATAAATTTGAAGAATTTTTTTACAAACCCTAAATTGGTTTGCTTCTTTTCTATACACATTATACTTACAATGAGAGGAATGAAAGAAATCCAAAAATATGTGTGCCAACCTGGAAAAGTAATTTGGGAATCAAGTTAATATTCTTAGACAACTAGAAAAAAACAAAACATGAATTTTCTCTACACTAAAGTATATTTCATATACATGGAGTGATGTAAATATACACATAAGAGAATAAAATTTCTTCTTTAAAATATACAATTTTCTTATATGGAATTAATCATTGTTGTTAACGATGTTGATTGACCAAAATTAATCACATACTAAAACAAAATCCTTCATATGATATAAAATTACCAACGAAATTGGTCATGGCATTAAATGGATTTCTTTAAATTTAGTGCTAAATTAAGTGTTTTTTCTAATTCTTTTATACAATAAGTTCAGTTCAGGTATGAGATTACCGAAATTCCAAAGCTTACCATGGACATTAAGCAACATGAAGATGACCACAAAGATCCAAAGATACCAACTGCATAATAATTGTAACTACAAAGAATAAAAAACTTGGCCCAGGCAAAGAACAAAGAAAAATTTATTGATGAAGTTATGTGATAAAAGCTAAAATAATTGCCAAATAGTTATTCTGCAGAGGCACATACCTTATACCAACAACTTGCTTGAAATCGTCTTCAAGGGCACGAATCATGTATTTGTGAAAATTAAACTTTGGATTTCCTCTGCAATGAGTCTAAAACAGAGATATAAAGTAGATACTGTCATGCATCAATCATAGCAATACCAGCTTAGTTGACAGAACATTTAGAACCTTACCATAATGAAACCAAGCCTTAATGTCACATAATCTAACTTTGTCACAGATCCATAAAATTGCTTGAAAAATGATTTCTGAAAGAAAAATGAAAAATTAGTAACAACTATATAATGTTAACCCCTTAGGAAAATTGTTAATTGGTAAAGGAAGCTGGAGAGGATGAGATACAATGAACCAAAGTAGCATGTGTGTGGTTGAATTATATAACTTGTAATGCAAATGTGGCATGGGTCGCTTTTGGAACCTCTTTTCAATACCAGAATTTGATAAAAAAGTGCACGAGAGGATTCAAGAACAAGTACAACAACAAATAGAGAAATATTATGAGAAGTTGCCAAAAACAAAAGGAATGGCAACTTCCTAAGGAGTAATAAGTCCCAGACCGAGAGCAAACAAAACTGGAAAACTTGTTTTTCTGAAAACAGAACGTCCTGACTTTTCTTCTTTATATCTTTTTCCGTGTTTCCTTTTTGGACGTGCCTCCTTGACTGGATACAAACCACATATGAATCTACTTGTGTAAGTGTTTTCAGAACAGATCCAATAACACTCTCTGGTTGCATGCAATGTGCATTTGAGGGCCCCACATGATCCATTATCATTTGATGGAAACGACCTAATTCTTCTCTTTGTTCACAAGTTCGCTTTAAGACGCTTTAAAAGCTTTAAACGTTTAAAAGGGGCTTTAGAGGGGATTTGCGGAAGTCACGTGGGGGGAAGATCATTGGCTTCCAAGGTGATTCGAGCAGGGTTTTATTGGCCTTCGGTGAGGGAGGATTGTGTTAATATTTTGAAGTATGTTGACATAATTAGGGTCAATCATTGTATATGAAGTATTGTCCGCTTTGAAACTCGAAGTTCTGTCACAATTTTTCTCTAAAAGGCATCTCAAAAGATTAAGAGTGAAAGTGTATTTAAATTATTCTTTTAACCTCACTTCTTAAGTGGACTATTGGCAGTATCGGAACACACACATCAGACTATTAAATACTTGTAAATAACTTACCAGCCAACCCAAAACAGCATAATCTTTGCCAAAACCAGTAAAATGATTCTGGATGAAAGCGTGTTCGTGAACATGAGTCACTATTGATTCCAAAACTGCAGGAAGCCAATATGCACAGAAAGAACTCAGCAGAGGAAAAAAAATGAATAGCTTTCATGATGCTCAATACCAAGCATATTCTGCTTATCTAAACTAATGTGTTTCATATTTGCATTTGAAGGTTCATGTTTGACATTCAAAAAACATGTACTAAAGATGTTAAACAACTGAAAACTGAGAGATCAATATAAAAGCACAAATCAAGGAATATATCGAGTTAACAATGTGAGATTGAAATTTAAGCTGATTGGACAAGTGAGATTTCACTCACATTGGGAATTTATGTATGATGATGATAAATAGATGTTTTAATAATTCACAGTGACACCAACTGAAATTGGAGTTGAAAGGCATATTGAGTTTGATGGCTATAAAATACATCATAGGTTAGAAAAATAATTGAAGATGTGAGAGTAACAAATTATGTGCATGTTATTTCAACTGGGAACACTGTAAAGTACCCTTTGAATAAAATTAACAAATTCTTCCTTTATTGTGTTATACAATGGCTTATCTCTGCTTACCTGGTTGTTTTCTATTATTCTCATCTACAATAGAGTTTTCCCAGTGCTTCCACTGACGTATCTGTTAAGTAGAGTAAATTATTAGTATAAAAGAGCTTTCAAAAAGCACATCTTGTAAAAAAAACAAATTATGCACTCACTTTTAACCCTCCAAAAACAACAGTGAGAACACAAAATGTCACATGGACTATGGCTAGGACAAAAATAAAGATATGCAAGTGATGCAGTGCCTCCACAGATAATAGAGGAACCCTGCCCTGAAAAAAAAAATTGCATACAACTTTGGTTAAGCATATATGCAGTGAAGAACTGATAAAAGTTGCCAAAAGGAACTGAGTATGATAATTTTGAGAAACAGATAAATGATCATATCATAACATGCATTTTATTCTACAGCTTTAATACCTTCTTAGCACAGTGTCCAAGTTTTTCACCAGATTGGTGATCTTCATTCTCATTCTCAGCTAAAAGGTGCCTTACAGTGGCTGGAATATCAGTGAAAGAGAAAAAAGTCTGAAAATGTGATGTGAGTTTCGCTGATTCTAACTCTTCTTTGTCCTTAAGACTGCAAGGAAGCATGTGGCGAGTCCAACTCTCAGGAACACAAATTTTGATAATCCCATTTTGTGTTACAGTCAGTAGCAGAGAAATAAATCCCAACAGCATCAACTCTGAAACAAAAACAGAGAAAAAAATACACTAAAAATTAATCACATCTCATGTTTCATATCAGAAATCCCTGCCTACACATTAAGCAAAAACAGGAACATTCTTGAAGCAAAATAAGAGTTTTATCTCGATAACTCATCCCTACTTATAAATTGTGGTGGAGTTCTAGTTTGAGAACCACACCAAAACCCCAAAAGCATATGGCTAGGAACCTAAATTTTGTTGTAAAATTGATCACATTCAAGCCTAAAAAATTGATCACATTCCATTTTTCTTATCAGAAATATATCTACATACCTATTAGACATTAAGATAAAATTTAGGAAATCACCATTGGACACACTCGCCAATCAAAACTACATATTCAATATCTTCTGTTGACATCATCAATGAGTTAGTGTTGCAAAACTCTAATACAACAGCCACACCGAAAGAACAACAGAAACATGCATTGTTGACCACTTTTATCTGTTAACCAAGACAATAAAAAAGAAAGGGAAAGAAGAGAAGAACCTTCTTTGATCTTAAGCAGAGCTTCAAAGAGTGGCTTCTGATTCTTCTTCTTGAGAAAAGTCCCTCCATAGTGAAGAAACCGTTCTGCAGCGAATGAAGCAGAAACGATCACAGAACAAACAACAGCAACCACCCAAGTGGGAGTGAATTCCAAATTGTTCCCTTCTTCACCACCACCACCACCCATTTTGTTTTTCTCTTCACCCCTTCTGAAAATTTTCTCTCTTTCCCTATTTATAGCCCTTCTTCTCTCTTGAATTTTCTGTGTGAAACAACTATCGAAGACCCTTTTGGCTCAATAACTCGTCACATTCAAAATTAATTGTGCTGAGTTTTGGACTTCGAAAGCTCGAGACTTTATTGTTTCTGGGACATGATGCCTTAAAAACTCTTGTTGGCAACTTTTGACGTATGAACAATTTGCAAGTGTTACACTCTCAAGATTCAATGCTATGTTATGTTATGTATCTCATAATTCTTCCATTTTTTATAGTTTTACTGAAACCTTGTTTACGCGCTTCTTAATCAATTAGTACAAAAGACTAAGTGATTGGTCCATCACGTTGTTTAACTTCCTTATATTACAAAGAAAAAGAACAGTGTGACGTAGTTCTAGGAACATGGTTGATTGATTCTGTATCTTAAATTTTATGGGGGTATGTTTGTCTTTTCACTCTGAATCACTCAAATTAATTAATTAATTAAGTATGCATTAAAGTTATTTAATAAATAAGTTCAAATTTAATTTAAAATTGGTTTTAAATTGATGGGGCTTTAAATTCATTGGATAAATTAAGTTTTAATACATGTCCTTAAAGAATCGGTTAAGAAGTTAAAAGTATTTTGTTATTAAAATCATAAAGTGTGTTCTTTTATAAGTTTTTAGATGTTACTTTTTTATAAAAAAAATATTAATTTCTTAGCTAATGTTTTTATGATACTAACTAGCAAAACGTGTACTAAACACGTAGAATTTATTTCATTTTTTAAGTTCAATAATATTAAACATTAAAAATATGTAAGTATAAATGGAATGGACAATTATCTCTCTCTATATATATTCTATTTTTTATTATTTTTTTGTGTGTGGGGTTCTACAAAATAAATTTATTCTTACATATGAGAATCATTATTTATGAGCTTTATAATTTTTTAAAAATAACTAAAATAGGTTTGGTTGACTAAAAAAATATCAATACATTTAGTCTGATTTTATATTTTTTATAAATAAGCATAATGTACTTATGTATATTTTTGTTAACATATAAATTTTAGTATAGTTTTCATATTTATATTTATATTTATATATATATAATATTTTTTATGTGATGATATGTGATTGTTGTTTCTTAAGGTTTAGTTAAAAAATTAAATTGAATAATAATATCTACCATAAAAGTTTTTATAAAAAATAATATCAGTCAATTTTTAATAAAATTTTCATTTCAACTCGAAAAACGTTTATTATGATAGTGCTCTTTTGGAAAAACTTGAATAAAAACCATTTTAGGAAACTTTAGTCTTCTAATCTCATATTCCTAAGAAATTAAAAATTTATCTTATCAAATGTTTTTACCTAAAAAACAAAACAGAATTAAAAAAAAAAGATTTTTATGGAAATTAATCCATTATAATTGGTAGATGATTCTGATGTGATAATCTAGGAAAAGGGATTAGATACGGCTCCTTTTCAACAATCGGAATTTTTTAAAAAAAAAATATTTATATTTTGTATTGTATTCAAAGTTAAAAATATTGATGGCATGACAATGAAATAATTTAATTAAAAAATAAGTGAAATTTTAAGATAATTCAATAAATATTAAAAATATATACTATAAATGGATGTATTAATCATTAAAAAGAAAAAAGAAAAGTGATGTGTACCTATGAACAACTCTCGAGAGGTTGTATCTGGATGCTGTCGTTTATGTCTGAAATTCCGAGAAGACTCTTTCAACAGAAAAAACGACTTGTTTTGGAAAGAAAATAAATAAACCTTAAAAATATGAATATAAAATAAAAAATAACGATAATAATACGAAAAGAACCTGACTTTATCCGCAACAAACGGTCATTAATTTTGTTTTTTGCTTACGGTCAACGGTCATGTGAACATCACTCTTCTAAGTGGGTTTCTTTCTAATATCATCTTTTTGAAAAACTTTTCTAATATTCACTCAATATTATTTTTCTTTATAGCAATTTCATTTTCACATTCCCAATAATACATTTTTTTTTATGTGAAAAATACACAATCTATACAACTCTTAATATCAAATAAATATTTTCATAAATTATAAGTTTTGAGATGTGTGAGGAAAGATTCGGTTAATCCTCACTTAAGAAAATCTCATTCCATCTAGAAGAGATATTTATTTATTTAGTTTTAGACGATACATATTACTCATATCCCTTATATTAAGTTGTTCATTAGTCTTATTTGACTATTACTTTGTTTTATCTAATTTAAATACTAGTGTTTTTTTATAAATTGATATTTTGAGTATTGTTTCCATTAGACTTTTTATATATATAAGTTGACCAATATATTATAACTCAATTTTTTAAAATTATTAATTATCAACTAATTTACCACATCTTAGTGAGATAATACTAGTAGTGTTTGGGTGTGGCTATATATTGAGTTAGGAATTCAAGATACGAGATACCTAGGTTTTATTGATTACTTAAATCATATAGATAAATGTATTAAGTGATGAAAAGTTGATAGAGGTTCATTTTTTTTTATCAGCAATAAAAAATAAAAAATAAATAGGGACCACTTCAGGGGTGGTCCAACCCTTATACAGAAATACTTGACACCAATCTCCTATTAGAACGCCTACCAAATTAGCAAAGGGATAACCATACCAACACTAACCAATATTAATGAATCAACCTCATACAAGCCAGAGGATTTAAAACCCAACTAGAATAAGGGAAATAAGCAGAACGAGACTTTGCATAAATCCAAGACCATACCTTTACTTGCACCGAAGCGAACACTT
>Ga0123342_1010655_pt1 | contig 10418 bp, 11 predicted proteins | sample Turbeawhitnodule_FD_89960 | JGI IMG/M metagenome (GOLD analysis project Ga0123342, IMG submission 89960) | Root nodule microbial communities of legume samples collected from Mexico - Turtle bean Mexico white nodule | ecosystem: Host-associated > Plants > Roots > Nodule | place: Mexico: Nepantla... | reverse complement strand
CAATCCACAACACTACCTTTCAAACGCACAACTCAATGGAAGAACAAATCCTTTTTTCGAACGCACTCCCTCTCCCTTTCAAAAACCCTTTTTCGAACTCACTCCTTCTCCCTTTCAGAAACTATTTTCTCGAACGCACCTTCCAAATGGGGTTTATTTTGGTTTTTTTTTTCCAACTCAACAACTGGACCCACACACTCTTTCTTTAATATTAAAAGTGTCATATCAGCCAGATGTAATTTGGAGCAACCTCAACAGAGGTGTCAAAATATCGGTACTCAAAAACATATGAGTGATGATATATTCACAATACTATTATAGTAATATCACATGTCAGTGACGTAACAAAATAAGATTGTACGTGAATGAGCACTTTGAGCTTCAAAATAAGATAAAAAAAATATATATTACATTGATTCTTAGTAACAATCGCGATAATATTATTCTTTTTACTCATAATGACTCATATTACACCAGTTAAATAATCTAACTGATGTAATATATAGCCCATATTTAGATGTGAAAGGTTGTTCTGATTGACGGTGGTGTTGGACTGAAGAGTTTCACCTTCGATCCTCGTAGCAAAAGACCTTACACCGGCGTTTCCGACGGTCGAATCATCAAATGGCAGCATTCTGAGAGTTGAGGAGCTCTGAAAGGAGCGTGTCGAGCGGGGGCTTGGTGATCTGGGAGGGGTCGTGGCCCATGACAACTACGGTTTTCAACTCGGCCTCACAAGAGAGAAACTCGTGGAGGAGGCGACGGAGCCAGATTATGGGCAGGAGCGTCAACGAAGGAGTTCTCGGTGGTGGTGGACAAGAGTTCTGAGAAGTGGTCTTCGACATGCTTCTAAAAACATTATTGTTACAAAATTGCTCTTGATACGTCATCATTTTTTACCACATTGGCAGCAACTTGGCATGTCACGGTGGAAAGGGTGATCACAAAACATTTTTCAAAACGTATATATCCACAATCTGAAATCTTCATACTTTAATGCTGCATTTTTTAATCATTTTTATTAAAATTTATTTTATAATCATAATATAATTTTAAAATATTTTTCAATCCAAATTCTATTACTGACTTTTATAACCAAAGAAGAATTAAATGAGCTTGTAGTATTCATAAAATATGTTATGTATGGTAAAATCCATTAGTCATTTAATAATTTTTTTAATTGTTTCATTATTTTCCTTATATTTTAATATATTTATTAGGTATAATTACCTTATTCGTCCCTACATTTAGGGCAATAGTCAATTTAGTATAGTGGTTTTTAAATAAATCAATTTGGTCCCTATGTTTCTTAAAATGTATTCAAAATGGTCTTTCCGTTAAATTCTCTCTTACGGCGTTAAGGACTGCTTAAGTGGCAGAGAGAAGGGGAATTTGGTTTACTATGAGGTATGACGTGTCAACTGAGGTGGATGGTTACATTAGTTTAGTGCAAATTGAAATTAGTTTAGTAAAAATTGAATTAGAGGTTAGGGTTTTTTTTATTTTGAATTAGGGGTTGCGAATTTAGGGTTTCTGAAGAAACTGAGTTAGAAAAAACGAAAGGGAAGGGCAGAGAATTTATAGATTTAGCATTCTCATTGGTGCTCCCAAACGCACTTCAGCAGCGTCTCCACTTCATTCTGCAGACCCGTCCGGAGTGGTGGGTGTATGCCATATTCAGGCAAGCCACCAAAGAAAGCGACTCCCGTCTCACACTAGAATACGGAGGCGACGACTTCTTTATAGGCTCAAAAGGCAAAGAGGGAACGAAATTCAGAATGTCGAAGGAGCAAACGAGGAACCACGTTAACGATATCGAATGGTTTTATATGGTGTCGCAAACTCGGTCCTATGCCGCCGGGGACGGTGTGGTTGGGTGTGCCTTCGGGTCGGGGGTGGATGTTTGGTTGAGTGGAGTGAACGAGTGTGACGAGAGAGTGGGGGAAGCACGAAGGCACGAAATCCATACTTTAGTGTGCGTGTCGGTGGCACGTGGGATCCTTGAGTTGGATTATGGGGTTCTGCAAATGGTGAAATCGATGTTTGAGGAACGAGAGAGTGAAAGTGAGAATCCGGTGCGCAAGCGATGTATGGTGGTTCCCGGGAAGGTGAAAGAGAAAGAGAGGAGAAGAGAGCTTGAGGGATCATCGATAGACTCTTCAGGGCATAAATTCGTAACCCCCAATTCAAAATTAAAAAAACCCTAACCCCTATTTCAATTTTCACTAAACTAATGTAACCATCCACCTCAGTTGACACGTCACACCTCACAGTAAACCAAATTCCCCTTCTTTCTGCCACATAAGCTGTCCTTGACGCCGTAAGAGGGGATTTAACGGAAATGACCATTTTGAATACATTTTAAGAAACATAGGGACCAAATTGATTTCTTTAAAAACCACTATACTAAATTGACTATTGTCCCTAAATGTAGGGACGAATAAGGTAATTATACCTATTTATTATTATTTATTTCAATTTTATAAAAAATAATTATTACATTATTCTTAGTATTTATTCTATTATTTTTTAAATATTTTTATGTAGTTAGATTAAAAATAATTTAACATTATTTTGAATTGATTAAGATGAAAATTATAAAACATAAATTTAATGTAATAATTTAAATTAAGACAACTTAATAACGAAGTTTTGGAACCGAGATGAGAGAGCTTTCTTGGATCTCTACAAGTATCATGGCGTGTTACCCATATACCAAACTGAAAGGTGTCTCCTTAGTTGTTGACTGATGAGTAGTGTGATAAGCCCACAAAATTCGAGGAACTTCATCCGACCAAGTTCCCTTGGCCTTCTCCAATCTTCTCTTCAACCCTCTGAGTAAGACTCTGTTGGCAGACTCGACCTGGCCATTCGTCTGAGGGTGTTCCACCGATGCAAACATTTGTTTGATGTCGAGCTCCGTGCATTTGCAAACTGGGTTTCGTTGTCGGAAACCAAGTGTCTAGGGATCCCAAAACAACATACAATGTTCTTTCACACAAAATGTTGCACCTTGTGAGCAGTTATTTGAGCAATTGGCTCGGCCTCAATCCACTTTGTGAAGTACTCAATGGCTACCACGAGGTACTTCATGTGACGAATTGCCAAAAGGAAAGGACCCAAGATTTTTATCCCCTAAGTATGGAAAGGCCATGGGCTGTAGATTGACCACAACTCCTCAGGTGGTGTGTGGTGTCAATCAGCATGCATATGACACTGCTCGCATTGTTGTGCATGCCTCACACAATCCTCCTTCATGGTCGATTAATAATACCCAACTCGGACGACCTTCAACAAGATGGCTCTTCCTCCGACATGACTCCCACAAATGTCTTCATGGAGCTCCCCCATGATGCGGGTATATTGATCCCCACTTACGCAAGTGAGGATGGGGTGGGTATAACAATGACGAAACAAATTTCTATCTATAAGGATATACTTCCTCACATTCCTCTTAATTGTCTTTGCCTCTATAGGTTCTGCAGGGAGCAAACCATCAGCTAGGTAGCGTTGGTACGGAGTTATCCAGGTCTCCGTAGAGACTCATATCCCACCAAGTCATAGTTGGTTATCCTGGGCACTTTCAGGGTCTCATGTGTCAATGATCGGTGCCTCCTCCCTTGCTTCGAGCTTACACCCAAAACCTCCACGCGACTGACCTCAGCTAGCCCTTCTGCAGTAGTCCTAGGCGACTTCAAGGTCTCCTGAATGACTGACCTTTGTCGACCTCCCTTCCCCAAGTTCGTCGGCTTGGACAACAAGTCTGCAAGGGAGTTCTATTCTCTTTGGACATGCTCTAGCTTGAACGTGGAGAAAATCGCCTTTAGAAGCATAACACACCTGAGGTACGAGACTAACTGTGGATCCTTAGCTTGGTCCTCACCTGTGACTTGCCCGATAACCAGCAACAAATCACTCTTCACTAGCAAACTTCGACACCCAACTTCTTGGCGAGCAACATCCCAGCTATCAAGGCTTCGTATTCAGCTTGGTTGTTGCTGACTTTGAAGGCGAATCTCAGGGCTTGCTCGATTAACAACCCGTTCGGCCCTTCTAGAATAACCCCAACTCCAATCCTCTGTTGGTTAGAGGATTCGTCCACTAAAAAGGACTCACTGAAAGTCATTAGAATCTGGCTGGGGACCCTCGGATGACAACTCTACCATAAAATCAGCATACACCTAGCTCTTGATAGGCCCCCGGGGTTCATACTGCACATTGAACTCAGAAAAATCAATTGCCCAACAAACCATATGACCTGCTATGTGGGGCTTCTGGAGGAACTTGAGGATGGGCAGATCAATCATCACTATTACAGTGAAAATCTGGAAGTAGTGGCGGAGCTGCCGAGCTATGAATATCACCGCCAACGCGGCCTTCTCATTGACCTGGTACCGCGTTTCTAGCCCTTGTAGCACCTTGCTCATAAAATAGACCAGCTTCTGGACCCTATCTTGCTCTTGCACAATGACCGAGTTGATTTTTCGATCTGTGACCGTAAAATAAAGACGAGTGAGAGTACTTGACAGCGACTTACAAAGAACATGTGGGTTGGCTAAGAACTCCTTCAACCTGGTGAAGGCCTCTTCACACTCGTGAGTCCACACAAACCGGTTATTCTTCTTAAAGCACTGAAAATAAGGATACCTTTTATCTCCACTAGCAGACAAGAATCGAGACAGGGCAACCATATGTTCAGTCAACTGTTGGACTTCCTTCATGCTATCAGGGCTCCTCATTCCTATGATCGTCATGCACTTGTCAGGGTTCGCTTCTATACCCCATTCAGTGAGCAAAAACCCAAGGAACTTCCCTGCTTCCACCCCAAACACACACTTTTTTTGGTTCAACTTCAAGTTGTACTTTGCTATTGTGGTGAACAGCTATACTAAATCAACAATGTGTTGATCATTCTCTTCTTATGTGACGACCATGTCGTCCACATATGCCTGCACATTTCGTCCAATCATTGGGGTGAGAATTATGGCCATCAACCTCTGATAAGTGGAACCAACGTTCTTTAGGCCAAAGGGCATGACCTTATAGCAGTAGCTGGAGAGCTCAATCATGAAGACAGTCTTACTTTCATCCATGGGGTGCATACGGATATGGTTGTACCCTGAGAATGCATCTAGGAAACTCAACAGTCGACAACCTGAGACACTGTTCACCAAAGAATCTATACTTGGTAGTGGATAAGAGTCCTTGGGACAGGCCTTGTTCAGGTTAATGAAGTCGACGCACATCCTCCACTTCCCATTAGCCTTTTGTACCAACACCATGTTTGTCAACCACTCAGGATATTGGATTTCCTAGATGTGGCCAGCATTCAGAAGCTTCTACATCTCTTCTCTGATGACCAGTCGTCTTTCCTCGTTGAACTTTCTCCTTCTTTGGACTACCAGCCTGACCTTCTCATCCATAGTAGCCTATGGCATAAAGAGTCTTAGTCTATCCCGGGCATGTACGTGGATGACCAAGCAAAAACATCCATGTGCCTCAATATTACCTCGGCTATCTTGTCCTACAACTCTTGACATATTGATGTGTCGAGCTTGAACTTCTTGCCTCCTATTTATTTTTCCTGAACCTCACCAGCAGGTCCAAATCGACTTCATCTTGTATAGTCTCCTCTGACTCTCCCGCCTAAACAGTGATTGAGTATGTTTCCCTTTTGCTTTTCAAGCTACTCTCGTAGCACTTCCTTATCGTCTTGTGATCAGACTTGATGGTGATCACCCCTCCATCAAGGGAAGGCAACATCATCTTCATGTGCCTTGTTGAGGACACCACGCTCAACTTGTTCAAATAGGGTCTCCCCAAAAGTAAATTGTAAGCTGAAGTGGCATCAACTACAATGTACCTGATGTTAATAGTCTGAGCAGAGGTGCCATCTGAAAAAGTCCTCCTTAGCTCAACATATCCACGTACTTCCACCTGATCTCCCGTGAAGTCAAACAAGCAATCGTCATACGAGTTTAACTGGTCAGGAGACAACTGCAAATTATTGAATGTCGACCAAAACATCACATCAGTTAAGCTCCCCTGGTCGATGAGAACTTGATGTACCTTTCTTCCAACGGTTACGATAGATATAACCATTGGTCATCTTCGTGGGGGACTACGTCCTCCAAGTTAGAGCTCGTAAAGCAGGGGGCGGGCTCTGGTGGATGGTCAGGTCTCCTTGTCGCCACTGACATTACTTCTCTCACGTATCTCTTACACTTGGAGACAGTGCATCCTCCTCTCAAGAATCCTTCCAAGATGGTGTTCAGCTCTCCATAGACTGGTACCTTGTGCGCTTGGTCCCTGGGAGCAACCTCTCTCTGCGACTCTTCCTGCTTCATCAAGGTATTCCTTCAAGAATTTGTCCTTCACCGAACCTGCCAATTGCTAACCCAGAGTTATACATCGCTCGACCTCATGCCCAAATCCCTTGTCGAATTCGCGGGCCCAGATTCCTGACTTCTGAGGGAACTTCAGCTTTTCCACGACCCATGTACGCTCAGCAATTGCTTGTAAGAGATTTGAAACTTGGGTCGAAACGCCAAATCTTCTCGAGCCTTCGCCTTAGGCATGTTCTTTCTAGTTGGGTATGGTGCACGCCTCGATTTCGTCTTCTTCTCGGTCGTGATTTCGTTGACCCTCAAAGGTCGAGATCGGCTACCCTCCTTGGGCTTGGTCTGTCCTGGATACGAGTAGTTGTGCTTCCCAGACACTGCCTCCTCTGCGTTGATGTGGGCGACAGCCCGGCGTCGTATTTCAGCAAATGTTACTGTCGGATTCCTGATCAATGAGTTACTAAATGGTCCTGCCATGACTCCCTACTCGAAGGTGTTGGCCATCAGGGCCTCGTCATGGGTGTGGAGCTTTACTGTAAACACCCAAAACCTGTTTAAATAGTGTTTTAGAGACTCCCCTAGTCTTTCGTTCATGCTAAAGAGATCAAATGATATCGGGATTTGGTCTGATTGACGAAGTATTTTTCCCTAAACAACTCGGAAAACTAGTTAAAGGAGGTGATGTGGCCATCAAAAAGCCCACTAAACCACTACAGAGTTGTACCTGTGAACGTACCCATGAGCATCTTGTAATGGATACCATTTGTTTCCCCATAAATAATCATCTGGGCATTGAATGTCGTAAGATGATTTTTTGGGTCTTTTACTCCCGTAAAAACGATCTTAGGTGTGATGTAGTGTGGCGGAACAAGCGCATCCATGATTGCCTGCGAGAATGGCTTGGGACACGTTCTCGGGGGCGCATTCGAACCTCGCTCCCTTGTAGAGCGTTGATCAAGTTGTTATAGATTCTTGCGCTCGTTCGTCTTGCGCAATTCCTCATTGTTTGCTTGTGAAACATCTATTTTCGCCATCAGTTGATCTTGCCTAAGCACTTGCTCAGCTCGAGCTTCTGCAATAAACTTTTCCTATTTGGCTTTAGCCTCCGCCATTAGTCTTTCCTACTTGGCTTTGGCCTCTTGTTTGATCCACTTCTGCTTTCGCCTGTACTACTCGTTGACTTCTTGGAGAGCTCTCACGATGCCCATGAGCTATTGTAGGGTTTGGGCGTCGCTCCCTTCAGATCCCAACGATCCTTGCTTAGTATTCCTCATATCGCTGGAAAACTCAAACACAATTGTGGATGAGGTCAAGTTTTATGGGCCCCACGGTGGGCACCAAATGTTCTTGCCGATTGACTTTCTCGTCGATTGACTTTGGTGACAAGCTCTAACTCTGGTTTGTCTCCTCTTAAATTTATTCTGTGTCTTGTTGCACTTGAACATGGCTCCGTTGAAACAGAGGGTGCCCTACCTGTTGATCACACTCTGACGATCAAGTCAGTAAGAGCTTACTAAAACTTAAGAAGTATTCAGTTTCAAAGTAAAAAACAATGTAGCTTTACCGGGGGACTCAAGCCCCTTTTATAGTTTATCTTTTGTAACAACTTTCTCTCATGAGAATCTAATCTCACTTGAAAGCATTCGTAACAAAAAAAAACATTTTGTTTAAGGGCGCCTTCACTCAAGGTGCTACAAAAAAAAAAAATCTTATCTCTAATGAGAACATAAAATAATAACAGAAAAATCACCTGCTACGGGGCACCACTTATCTTCAGGTGCTAACTGCAAGAAAATATTTCGTTTACGTGAACACCCTTACTCATGATGCACCGTTATCTTTCATTATGCATGCAACTTAACCACTAAGTGCCATAAACACACTCTTAGATTACAATATACTTATGTGACTTAACCACCACATGCACTACACGTGCTTCTAGGTTAAGAAAAAACATTTACCAATCACCTTATATTAGTATATAAAATATTATTTTAATTATGTCCCATCGGGTTTACTAACATGGCTGGACCAAGCACATGGCGCACTTTATAAGCCCAACAGCCGAACTGACCTGCCCATACCATGTACCGAGCTCCGATCACTAAGCTCTCTGTCCAATACAATTATATTAAATATCATGTTAATTTTTTAAAAAAATATAAATTTTGATTTAAAGTACAATTCACTTTTTTATATAAAAATATAGATTTGAATTTAAAATCCAATCTAAATTGTTTTTATAAAAAATATGAATTTGAATTATAAACATGATACAAATATTTGAATTATTTTTTGGATTTGGATTATCCAAAATCCAATCCATATCACCTCTTAATATATTTTTAAAATACTAAAAATATTTTTTATTCTATAAATGTTTTTTATTTTAAAATGGAAAATCCAAAAAAACTTTGTATTATAAAATCTATAAGTTATTTCCATATTGAAAATTCCTTTCAAAATTCCATAATCTGAAATGTATGGATTATAGAAATACCTTCTAAATTCTATAATTTAGAATATATTTTTTTATTGTTGTAATCTAGAATATACTTTTTTTAAAGAAAAAAAAAACGTGAGGATTATACAATCCATGAGGTGTAAATAGAAAAAATATACATTTCTATGTATAATCCAAAATATTGTCTGACATGCAGAAAAGTTATAGAGGTCCAGGAAGAGGCAGCCCTAATGATGTAATTTGACTCCTTGAAATGTTACAAATAAAAGAAACTACAAGAATAAGAATTTTCACCTAACTCGTGCTTCGAAATTAAAGGCAAATGTAGCCAGATAAAAGTGATGAAAAGTAAGGAGACATTTCACCCATTTTCTTCCACTTTTCATCAAATCACAACATTTTTTATCCTTTTGAGGATAAACGGGAAAATTTGAAGATAGCATAAAGTTATCCTTTTTCTCTTTTTTCTGATGTTGATAACCTTATCTTTATATTGGTGAAGCCACTAAAGTTGCTTTGCCTCACTATGACCATTGACCGAGACTTCAACCCAACTTTACATTAATGTTATTTTTTCAATAAATTTCAGAAAAAAAGTTATCAAATTTTCTTTCATCTTATGTTAATAAACTTCTAGGTCAAATTATAAATAAGCTCTCATAATAAGTTTCATTAGAATTTGTCAAACTAGTTACCCAATACTATCCAAAAACTGGTTTTAAAGCTAAGTGATAAAATTATGTGCGTGCACATTTTGTGAAATTGTATAAAATGTAGAGATGACTGAGAGTTCATTCTTGAGTACATAGCACAACAAACAGCCTGGTATTCCTGTAGAACATGAGATGCTAACTCACAACAACAGCAATTCATAATACATTACTTGTCAAATCAGAAGAAGCAGTAACATGAAAACATAATAGCAGGAAAATTTACTGTGACACCCACAAGCAATGTAGAATATATTCATTGGTCCCACATCCAAAATGCACTCATATACTATTGTCCATTCCTGTACATAAACATGAAAACATCAGTTTCCGAAAGATTTTAACTGCATACACCTCAGATCCTCTACCACTATAGAGGCAGATAACAAAACAGTAAACAAAACAGAATTTCAGTACATTGAATCGGGATCTGTATATTGGTGCCTTTCGAGATTGATCATATTGATGCAGACATACATACTAAGATTCCAAAATTGTAGCTCCACTGATATGTTTCTAATCTTTTCAGAAATTTTAGTAACTTGTTGATCCCTATTCTACTAACTCCCCTAGTTTATGAAGATTATTGCATATATATTAAACATCAAGAAACATACCTTAAAATAATGTCACATCCACAAACCACAATAGCAAACTAATAAATTGATAATCCGTCTTCAACTCTCGACAATGTTATCATGCTACCAAAGCAGGATAATATATGCTTGTAGTGAACTAAGGCAAAAGCTCATCAAAAAATCATTTGTTTTAGGAAGTGTATTAAAAGACGTTTGGTGATAACAGTTCTTTCTTAATATTTTGACAGAACCACTAATAGACTTCTGATTTTCTTGTAAGCCCAATAGCCAACATAAATTTAATAAAATTTCAGCACGAATCATT
>Ga0123342_1010654_pt1 | contig 10421 bp, 7 predicted proteins | sample Turbeawhitnodule_FD_89960 | JGI IMG/M metagenome (GOLD analysis project Ga0123342, IMG submission 89960) | Root nodule microbial communities of legume samples collected from Mexico - Turtle bean Mexico white nodule | ecosystem: Host-associated > Plants > Roots > Nodule | place: Mexico: Nepantla... | reverse complement strand
ATTCGGTCCTTTTGTTTTAATCACATTTTAATCGGTTCAATTGGCAATAGATGGATCTTCCATATGAGTTTGGTGTTTGGTGCAAGTTTTGGTGAGTTCTTGAAACATAGAACCTTCATCCAACTCTATTAAAAGTGCCTACCCTTTTCTCCAACTCAATTTGATTCCATAAAATGTCAAGAATCATTCATATCTAGCTAGTGGAATCATATCAAGTTCTATTTGTTGTTTATATTCTTTAACACTCATTTTTCTTTGTTGGAGTTGGTGGAGTTTATCCATTAACTCTCTATCATAGTAAGAAGGCATATGTGTTTTTCTAAGGGCTAACCTAAGTTCATTCCAGTATCTTATAGGAGGATTATTATGAATCTTTAGGTCCTTAGATAAGGAAGTCCACTAGTACATGGTCTGTCCTAAAAGCTTAAGGTAATCATGGACAAAACTTTTCATCATCTATTTGGTGGCATTCAAAGATATGTTCAAGTTTTATCTCCTAGTCTAGATATTATTCAATGTTATCCTTTTCATAAAAGGGAGGAAAGTCAATTCTAGGTTCCTAGGGATAACAATTTTCTCTAGGCCTATAGTGACGCCTAGGTGGGGGTTGATAGTAGTCTTCGTTATGATTACTACTATGCACTCCCTCTTTACATTAAGAGTGTGAGTCCTCATAGTGTTTTCTTCTTCTAGGTGGGGACTCTTCATTTTGTTTGTATTTTTCTCTTATCATCCTTGACTTAATAATTGAGCATACAAAACTCTCATCTCTTCATCTATTTTTTTTTCTACATCTCTTTCTTATTATCTTCAATCATTCTACTGAGAATATCTCTAAGGCTTATTTCCCCTCGTTGATCCCTCATACTATCATGTAAGCTAGATTGATGAGTATGATTATCCATTTTCTTATCAAAAGTGGTTTTCACAATGTTTTTAAAAGAAGTCACAAAAATGAGTGATAAAGATTTTCACAAATGGTTTGTTTAGAGATTTTTTCTAAAAGGAAAAGATCTTGAAATCTTAGTAAGTACACCCCAAGAAAGAGAGGTGAGCCACAAATGAAAACTCTGAAGTACCAAGTCTTTCCTAACTAGAGTTTTGCCTATATCACTTTCACAAACTTTTTTAATAAAAAATTTCAAAAATATTTTTCCAAATGTGTGTGTATATATATATACAAGGACCAAAATAAGTTAAACAAAGATTTACTAAGAGATTATGCCTATTTTTCATAGAGACCTAAAACTAAAAACAATTAAGAGTAAAAATTCAAGTGATGAAATCTCAAAGAAATAAATAAATTCTAGACGAGTTCCTGATTGAAAGTGCAAGGGACAATTTAAGCCATTGGCACACTTTCACAAGTTTAAAAGTTTTACTATTACAATGTTTAGCTAAAGAGGTGAATGATGAGCATAATTTTATCACACTTTAAAGATTTCATCATAGATTCATGGATTCTAATCATGAATAAATTATTATTTTAATTGAGATTCATCAAATTGGGTTTATTTTTCCCTTAACTATTATTTATGCTAAGTTTGAGTTTTTAGCCAGAGTAGACGCTCTAATCAGACGGTCTAGTGATTACAGGCAATAGACGATCTAATAAAAGCGTTTAGTAGACGGTTTAATAAGAGTGTTTGCTAGAAGATTCGAAGGAGGTTCCTACCTTTACAAGTGGGTTGAATATGCAAAAAATTAAGTAGGTTCTTTCTTAGAAAAGGATATGAATTTCGAAGAGAAAAATAACAGAATAAAATCTACAATATCTCAGAAACATAATTGAAAACAAATCATTCGCACAGATACAAAGAAATAGAGTTCGCCATTCAGAATTATAACGAGCTGAAAACTAAGAAATTGTGAACAAAATCTAAACCAAAATGGTTTTCTAATATTCTTGGAGTAGAAGAACCTATAAAAAGATATAAGCTTCAAGGAGAAATCCTCAAGCTTCAAAGTTTGATAGCGGCATTAAAAAAACAGAGCATTAGGGTTTTCTTAGCTTTCTTATTTTTTCTTATTTTTTCTTCTTTGTAATTCTTTTGTTTTTTCTCACATGGAAGGATAAACTCATTTAGGTTGGGTGCCATTTTTAAAGAAATGTTTTAGGGTTTGAGCGCTAATGTTTAAAATATTTTCTTTCTTAGGAGTACAAAAGTGACTTTCTTGCTTAATGAGCAATATATATACATGGGATAGGGAAAAGTAATGGTAACATTTACTCTCAACTTTTGATTATTACTAAAATACCCACCCATTAAATTTCTAGAACATGAAAAAGTGAAAAAAAGAATAAAATCAACCAAATCAGAGTTCAATTATTCTTTAAAGATTTACTTCACAGGAAATCAAACACATGAAAGGTTCATGCAAGCAATACACGTTTGCTACACAGAGTTATGTATCATGTATATGAGTATATATAAGTCTAATATCCTCTGATTGATGTTTTAAATGATATGTTTTGTATGAGAATGATGAGTTTTGTAAGAAGTGAGATCATACATTTAGAATAATGTATGAATCGTTGTTTGATTTTGCGTATTAAGTATTGACTTCTATGTTATAACAAAGATCCTCTAACTTCACAAAAGGTCTAGGTCACATATACTAAGACATCAAGTGGTAAAAACTCATGAGGGAATTCATATAAACTATGACAACCTATAGATACACGGTTTTGGATGTATTGAACTTACCCTTATATTTTCTCTTAGGTTCATTTGTGAATCTAAGTCTTGGATGGGGCTACTTAATACAAGTCATCTAGAAGAGCCCAATTAATATTTTACTTGTTGAATATTCTTGATGTATCATTTGTGGTTTATATAATTGTTGTATATTGATATTTAAATAAAATTAGATTACATACATAGATTTTTTTTATGTTTATGTTTGATTGAAAAAGAAATTAAATTATTTACGAATTACTAATCTAATTAATTTTTCTTATATTTACATATAGTTGAAATATATTTCAATAATTTACATATATGTGTTTATTTGCATAGAAACTGCGATAATTATAGTAAATACACAAAACATATGTATTTATAGGTGCAAGAGTGACATCTAAACAAATAAAGATTTTTATTTTTTTATCTCCTTTTATAAATATTTGTATATATATTTATATGATGTGTATGTATAAGTTTATATTTTAAATTTATAACTTATGTACATGCCCTTTAATCAATTATAATATAGTGAATAATGTTTTCAAAGTGTTACACATAAATAACAAATATGAAAACAATTATAAAAAAAGTGTATTTTCATTAGAGAAGAGAAAGTAAAAGAGAAGAAACACACAATTTCATTAATTGAAGTTTGATCTTATCTCTTTAAAATTTTCAATCTTAATTTAATATTTATAATCGTTTGTTTTAATTTATCATTTTAAGAGTTTTTTTCATTTAAAACATCCATTTAATTACGTATTCAATAACTATACAATTTTTTTTATCAAGAGTTAAATTATAATTTTATATGAATTGTTTGTCTGAAATTTTCAAAAATGGAATAACAATAAAAAAAAGTATTTAAATTTTAGTATATTTAAAAAAATACATTATGTTAATTTAATACATAAATAATTTTAGATTAATATATTTTTATATACTGATTTATAAAAAAATAATCCGATTTTGGAAGTTTTTTGAGAATATAATAATAATAACAATAATAATAATAATAATAATAATAATAATAATAATAATAAAAATAAAATAATAATAATAATAATAATGTATTAAAGTTAACAGTTTCCCTATTCTTTTCCCGAAAAATGGAATAAAAAAAAATTATTTAAATTTTAGTATATTTTAACAAATAAATTATGATAATTTAATATATAAATAATTTTAGATTAATAAATTTTTATATACTGATTTATAAAAAATAACCCGATTTTGGATGCTTTTTGAGAATATAATAATAATAATAATAATAATGTATTAATTAAAATTAACAATTTCCCTATTCTTTTCCTGAAAGTTTCAAATTAAAAAGTAAAAGCCTTTGGGTCACCCGGTACTTTAAACCCACTCTATTTTGGCCGTTTGGGCCTAGGAGCTACAGGCCCAATCGGAGCATCTCCATTTCGAAACCACCCACGCTCTCATTTCTCTGAGATTCGGAACAGCGTCGTGTTTGGAGACATTGGAGGAGAGTGAGATCGGAAGTGAAGATGTTTCTACGGGCGGTGGCGCGGCCATTGATGGCGAAGGTAAAGGCCTCGACAGGGATCGTTGGTTTGGAGGTGGTGCCGAACGCGAGGGAGGTGCTGATCGGACTCTACAGCAAGACGCTGAAGGAGATCCAGAAGGTTCCAGAAGACGAGGGTTACCGCAAGGCGGTGGAGAGCTTCACGAAGCATCGGCTGAGCGTGTGCAAAGAGGAGGAGGACTGGGAGACCATCGAGAAACGTCTTGCTTGTGGCCAGGTCGAGGAACTCATCGAAGAGGCTCAGGATGAGCTCAAGCTCATTTCCCATATGATCGGTATTCTCCGTTGTTTCTTCCTTTTTCTTTATTTTACTTTAAATATTAAATTTCTTATGAATTTCGTGTTGTGTGGGTTGGTGGATGATCCTGTGTGGGTTGTGAAATCAATTAATCTGATGGTTGAGTAATCGGGATTCGACTTTTGTGTGTTAGTTCTAGGTTTTAATTGGGAATTTCAATTTCGCTGTGATCCTTGACATTGCATAGAATTGCTACCAAATGCGGCTTATGCGGTAGCAAATGTGGTTGTGCAAAGGATGGATTTTTTATGTTTAGTTAAAACTTTGGTTCTATGAAGTGACCGCTGGCAGGCCATACCAAACCCTTTGGACTTGTATTATTCTCACATTTTCGGATTAGGATCTGCATCTTATGTAAAAACCTTTATGTTGTTTTACAAAGTTTCTAATACTAGTTTAAGCATTACCATCAGTGACATTTTAGTAGTAATTGTGCTCAAACATTTTGGATGGAGTCAGAGCTACGATAAAGATAGTAAATGCAAGATGAAAGTCCGTTAGTTCTCCATCAGTCATGTTTACCACCAACATAAAAATAAGCAAAATTCCATAAAATAGCTCTATCAAAGCCGTCTGTACTATACATCATGCTCTCTACAAGGCCTATATGAGTTTGAACTAAATGAAGGGGACCAAAACTCCTTTGAATATATATCCTCCTTTACATGCAATATTCCCATTTTCAAGCCAAGTGATTGTTCTGCAACCACTTCATCGTTATAAATATGCTCAGTTTTCTTACTTTTCTCTGCCCTTAAGAATTTTGTAGTCTGTTCAAACTATGAGTGGGTAATTACATCTTGTGTGCATTCCATTTTTTTATTCACAATCTGCATCTATTATGCACAATATTTATAAATCTCTGCTCAATTCCAAAGTCATGGGTAACACTTAAATTTCTTAGTTTTTACACATCTGAACTTGTGGTATGTAGCCTACCAATCTTGGTGGTAGTTAGTCTAGATTATTTTGTATGTCTTGGTGTGACAACTCGGTCTGGAACAGCTTATGCGTTGTAATTTTAGTCTATTTGTTCACATGTGTATACTGTATATATGAATGGGGATTTTACCTTGGTTAGGGTATTTTGAATTTGCTAATCCAGGTTGAGGTTTGTTCACATTATGAATTTGGTAGTTGATGGCTTTTCCTTTATCACAGATGCATCCTAGTTCCCAAGTCATTTGTTATTTCTTGGCAATAGTTGTAACTTTGACTCTTCCTTGCTTTAGTGCAAATTTAATTTTTTTTCGGCATCTGCAAAATTTTTCTGTTATATGATCATTCTCACTATATAACAAAAGTTAACTTAAGTTTCATAATTTTTTCTTTAAACCAGACATGGAACTAACATTTATGGAATAATAAAAAATTATAATTCCTTTGGAATGTTTTTGGCGACATTATTTTCACTCTTATACAAATTTTTGAGAATAGGAATCAAAGTGAAAACAAAGTAACATTTTTGTGAGTAAAAGTGAATGCAAAAAAAATATGTTCAGTTGCTCAAAACAAATTATCCTTTATTTGTCTTTCATTCTGTATTCGAACAAATATTTATAACGTAGTCTCTATATGTATTGTGAATCTTAATTTTGTTTTTAAATGTACAAATTTATTAAATCAGTCTTATATGTCCCAACATTATGGATTTGTTCAGTCTTGCCATCGGTAACTCCCTTATGTATTCTAATTTTGTTCTTATACATGCAATACATTCTTTATTTGGTCCCAATACATTTAGAATTCTTAATCTAGTTTCTGCATGCAAAGGATCAAATTAAGAATGTTTACACACATAAGAACCATATTAAGAGTGCACTGCTCGTATAAGAACCAAATTAAGAGTGTACTACATGTATGAGAACCAGATTAATTATGTACTACATGTGTAAGCAGCTGAATAAGAATTCGTAAGGGTATTAACACTTACAGAGACTAAATTGATAATGTTTAAATTTAAAAGGATCAATTTAATAAGATTTTACATATAGAGACCAAATTTAGAATTCACAACACAACATATATATAGATTAAATTATACGTTTAACCTATCTATAAAAGGTAATCGTTATATTACCTTGGAATGTTTTTGCATGAATTGATTAGAAATATCATTAGCATATATTCAATGTATATTTTTGGAGTGCAGAGTGGGATCCGTGGGGTGTTCCAGATGATTATGAATGTGAGGTGATTGAGAACGATGCACCAGTTCCTAAGCATGTTCCTCTCCACCGACCTCCTCCTCTCCCTACAGAATTTCACAAGACGCTAGAGGAACTTTCGTCGCCATCAGGAAAAGATACTTCTGCTGCCAGCTCTAGTGAATCACCGTCGACGACATGATTTGCACCCACATTAGATATTTGGTTTCTCAATTTAACTATTTTTCTTTTCTATATTGAACTGTTGCAGTTGCATGAACTATTTTCAGACTTGAAGCGGTTCTTTTGGGAGAAAACCTAGGCTTCTAAATAACTTGAATGGTTTGGAATAACAAATGTTTCTTGTTTCAATTTACAAGTAAATAATATTATGCATGGAATGACTTAGTTTACAGATTCATCAGTAATATTTTATTTATTGATCAAGGAATTCTGTTTAGTCTATCAAAATTTTCCCATCTCAATGACACACTACTTCAGGTTTCTAGGATAAGCTGAGGGATACATGTTCCATTTATAACATTAAAGTGCCTGGTCAGAATATTAGATTTTCAAAATTATACATAATCACACTTGAAAATGACGATAAGGAGTCAGGTCAGGAGAATATTAGAAATCCTGCATTCTATCCTCAACCTCTTTAATTTCAACATTCCACTCTTTCTCACTTGAAATGGTTTACGAATGGGAAGAGAAAGGATCACAAAGTTGAGAGTTTCTTGGTTTTCAAAAATTTCAATTTAGATCTAATTTTTTATTGTTCTATATATTATGCTATGTTTGTTTGACATACACTCGCACATGCATGGCAATATTTTTCTCTACTTTCGTTTTCTGTTCTGAACTCTGAACTTATTCTTTATTTTTCTGTGCACCACGCCCTTATTTTATAAATAATATTTTAGACGTCTTGAATTTGAAAAGATTATTTTTCTTTTTAGTTTTTATCAACTATATATATATATAATTGTAAATGAGACACTCGTCAAAATCATGAAACTTTCTTGAAACAAATATCTGAAATATATGTAATTAAATAATATGTCAGACCGTAGTTTGGATTGAAGAAAATTACGAGTGAATTGTTAATACAATGCATGATAATTTATATCTCATTACAAGCACAAAACTTAATAGCGTTAATTTAGTAAAAAGTAAAACTTCAAACAATTAAAACATGCATACTAGTTTCCCAATTGACAGTGAAGATGTTTTTTTTATAAGCACAGTAAGGGAATTTGAAGAAACCATTGTTGCCTTGTCCAACCATTAACAAGCTCAAATATTGGAGTCATGCAAGATGATGGGTCTTCAATAGTGCCTGAAAATTGAAACATAAAATGCAAAGAATGTTAGTTCTCATAAATGTGTACATTAAAATAAGTAAAATCTTATTGTTATTCACTAAAAAACAATATTTGATATATTCAAAACTTTGTGAAGTAATGAGAATAATAAGATTCGGTTAATTAAAAAAAAAACTACTGATAGATAAGAAATCTCATAAATTTACAAGAAAAAAAAACATGATTTCATGGTAGTAAGGGAAACCATTGTTTTTTTTTTTTTTTTCTATAAAACTATCAAGTATTGAAACATCAATGATTTTATTGCTATTTTATAGTCATGCAAACTTTCCGTCCAAATTTGCAAAAGGATGTCCAGAACATAGTTTTATTAAAAAAATTAAGTAAATAAGCACTATGCAATTAGCATACAAACAAGAAAGAAATCATTATCTTAATTAATTAACATGCTATATTTACACATTTAATTGTCTTGTACAATAAATCCTTTGTTTTTTACATATATAATCAGTTTCAAAAGCAACTCATTGCATTGCAAAAATTAATTCAATATTTAACATAATCAGTGTTCGTTAATTTTAATTTAATCAATAAAAGTTATATAAAAAAAATGATATATGATAATATGCATATAATATAATGAGAGAAAATAAATTATATAAAGTTTGTAATATATTATTTGTTACTCTTTATCCACTTTAATTATTTTAGCAAAGACTGTATTTTAACATAAATGTTATTGTTCCTGCCGGTTGACTAGATTGCCTTCGTGCATAGCTATGAGCTGCGTTTCGAGGACTCCTTTGCCTTCGTTCCAATCTTCACCCTTCGCCGCTGTGAATACCTGAAACAGAGAGACAAATGGGCGCCCTCACGACCGTTTGCACTCCGACGCTCAAGTCAGTAATGGCAGAAAACATCGTTGCGCCTCCGTAACAGAACACCAAAGACACAGTGCTCAGGGAAGCGCGTAACTGAATCGTATCTGAATTCTCCCTCACTCTTAAGCCCCTTGTCTCAAAAGTGTAAGAGTGTAATGCTTTGTGTAAAACGTACCTCAGTCTGCTAACAACGAGAGCTTATATACCTCTCTGGTGTCTCTTCCACGTGCCTTTTCCTGACTTTAAGCGTATCTCTGTGTTGGGTGGCCCTACGACACTGTAACCCAACTTAGGAAAATCCCAGCGTGTAAGACTCCCTTCTAGAAGTGCATCTTGCGCGGGGGGTGACTATGTGGGTGCCAACTCATGCGCCCAATCCTGTAGTCATTCGCCCTGGGAGTATTCCTGCCTTCCTCACGTGCCATGCATGCAGATTACCCCCTGGGACGTGGCCCTCTCATGGGTCATTTCTGTCCCAGTGGTTCTCTAACGGTGACGCGTACTGCCGCGTCCCCACACCTCATGCACGGGTACGCTATGAGGTGGATCTCTCCCTGCTGGTACTGGGGGTGTGGCTTGGAATGTTAGAAAAGATGGCTTTAAACTAGAGGGGGGGTGAATTGTTTAAAGGGTTTTCGCAAACTTTTCAAAGCTAGAATGAATTTATCTTAGAAACCAATTGATTCAGCAATTCAGTTAGCCAAAACAGCAAGCAAAAACTGTAGTACCAGAAAAACAATCGGTTGTTTCTGTGAAACAATCGGTTGTTTATACCAGCAAACAACAGTTGTTTATACTAGTTCACTCCAAACCAGAGCTACATCCAATCTTCTCAGAGACCTTGAGGAAATCCACTAAGCAACGACACCTTGATCAATTACAAAACAACCAAGAGAATGACCTTGAACACCTCAAGAAACACACTCTCCTTGGCCAACACTAAGATTGCTGATCTTGAACACCTCAAGAGCACACAGCCAATCTCAACCAAACACACAAACGAATTTTCAACAGATTACAAAGATTACACTTGTTACAGATGAATATCTGAAATCAATACAAGTAGAATCCTATTCCAGCACCTTGATCAATCACAAAACTCTTAAGCAATCTCAGAACTCTTTTAAAAAAACATAGAAAAACTTTGTCAAAAGATTCTTAATTCTTAAAACAGTTTTTTTGAATATATTCAAAGATATAGTTTGTTATCAAATCTTAACAAACTCTTAATTGCATTAAAAAGATTGGTCAAAGCATTTAATGACTGAAGCGTATTCAGTTAAAGCATTTAAAGCTCAGTCAAAGAAAACAGTTTTTCTGTTATGATTCCAAAACAAACAATCGGTTGTTTCCTCGAATCAATCGGTTGTTTTGGTACCTAACAGTTTTAACCATTCAAAAACAGTTTTCAAACTTTCTCAAAACACCTAAGTATAAACAATCGGTTGTTTCGACAAAACAATCAGTTGTTTCAACTTAGTTTGAAAAACATTTTACTTTGATAAAGATTGAGATGCTAATTGCTTGAGAT
>Ga0123342_1010653_pt1 | contig 10422 bp, 4 predicted proteins | sample Turbeawhitnodule_FD_89960 | JGI IMG/M metagenome (GOLD analysis project Ga0123342, IMG submission 89960) | Root nodule microbial communities of legume samples collected from Mexico - Turtle bean Mexico white nodule | ecosystem: Host-associated > Plants > Roots > Nodule | place: Mexico: Nepantla... | reverse complement strand
TTTTGTACTGATTTAAATCTTTTAAGAGCACTTTTAAAAGCTTTTCAAAAACCATTTAACCACATCATGTGCTTGATCTAGGCTTGGTTAGGCATCTAGGATAGATCATGTAGCAAAAGGCAATCTTACACAATTACAAGCCTACATACAAGATCATCTAAACCTATTACAAACTTCAAAGCAAACTAGCTATTTTCTACATCAAACACACACAACACTAGGTAGAGAAGAGGCTTCATCCATCTTCAACACTCTTATCACTCCTCCTATCATTCAACCACCTAATTCGAAGATTTCATTTGAGCTCATGTGTGATGCATCAAATTACGCTTTGGGAGTTGTGTTATATCAAAAGGTTAATGGAATATCTCATGTGATTTGTTATGCGTCTAGAACTTTAGATGCAACTTAGGTTAATTATACTACCACTGAGATAGAACAATTAGCATTGTCTTTGCTTTAGATAAATTCATATTATAAAACACATCGGGCAAGGATTGTAATAAGAATAATGATCAAGCAGATGAGTAGAGGAAACTACAACTACAAGAATTTGATGAGATTCATCTAGAGGCCCATAAAATCTAAGTTTTATACTATCGTATTTCTTTAAGCTCTTTAAGCTGTTACTGAATTGAGTGTCGAAGAATATTTTGTAGGTAGATTACCATTCAGTCTTCGTCATCAAAGTTCGACAACCCTTTTAAGTATGGAAAATTTATAACTTGACTTAATATTCTCGTACCAAGCTAGACATTTTTAAAAAATAAGTTAAGGTTCAGATTTTGTAACAATTTATTTAATTTAAAAAATAATTTCACTTGTTATTTAAAATTTATTTTATGTCTATGAGGGTGGCCTGTTTAATTTATGAGTAATTGTCTTTTATATTACGAAAAAAATATTTCAAATAAAAAAATTCGAGCTTATATTATTGAAATACAAATTTATAATTTGTTGAAGATTTATTATAAAATATACTTTAAACAAATAATTTACTAGGTGATATATATATATATATAATATTGTATTATATGCTCAATACAAATATCATACAATAATATAAAAATTGTAATCATTAATTGGTTTATTTAGATGGAATAATATTCAATCATAAGGTGTTTAGAACCGAACCAATGAAAAAAAATAATAAAAAATCGATCTAAATAATTGATAACATATAATACTATACACATTTTTATTGTTTTGGATTTTTGTTTTCTTAGAACTGAGCTATTCGGTACAGTTTGTAAAAAACTAGTCTAAATCAAAGCGAGTAACAATATAAATTTAATATATTTTTTATTATGAAAACAATAATAATAGTTAATTATATACTTCAACCTAAATCTACTTGTAGAGTGCAATTTTTTTGGTTCGTATTCACTGTCGATGTCTTCAGTTGTCCTCAAAGATGACGTCTTCAACTCCACTTTCTCGCTTGACCTCTCATTCTATTTTTATATTTTTTAATTTATCTTTAATTTTTTCTCATTTGTTGATATTATTACACTACAAAACTATTTGATTTATAAATTTTAATAATATTAAATATTTAATCTTATTATTATTTTAATATATATTTATCATATTTTAAATATGAAAATTTTTATTATTATATTTTAATTTAAAAGATGAAAAGAATATTAACTTTTTAATAAAAAATTAAAAATTAAAATTTAAAAACCTATTTAAACCAAATCACATAAATTGGTGTAGTTTGTCTTAGATTTTTTCTTTTCAAACTAAATCACATTTTTTTTTTATGTTTGATTTAAATAAAATTGAGTTAAATTGCAGGCGAACACCCTTGCTATTAATGGTATATGTCATTATATGATAAAAAAAATATAAGTTGACGTTATAGAAAGAAAAACTATGAAAAAATATTATTAAATAAAAAAGAACTTTAGTATTAAAATAATTCATTACACTAAATTAATAATTATTTTATAAATTAAAAAATTATTGATATTAAAAGTAATTTCTATTATTAATAAAAATTTATAAAGTAATTTTAAATTGATATTTAATCATTAACTATCAAGATTTTAATTAATAACTATTTTATATTTCAAATTAGTTTATATTAGAATCTATTTATTTATATGTATTTTTTACAAACAAAGATGTGAGACTATATCTTTTATTTGGATCTATGATTTTGTGGAAAAGAGAAGGAGAAAATATAAGTGTGAATAGTCAATCTCTTCTTCCCTTAAAATGAAGAGAATCAAAGGAAAAATCAGCTCAACATTAAGTTTTTTTTAAATTTGCCATTTTTTATTTTAGAATTTCACATTTCTTTACATTTTTCATTAATAAAAAGTAGACTTGATTACAAATATTAGTTATTAAATAAATTTAACTAACACAAATATTTTAATAAATAAATAATAATAATTAATAATAAAATAAAATTTTAATAAAAAATATGTAGTTATTTATAATAAATAAATTATATAATAATAATACTGATTATAAATATAATAATACTATTTATATTTAATAAAAAAGTTTTCTAATTAGAATTTTTAAATTTATGAATATTTAAATTATTTATTTTTATATAACAATGTACAATTTTTACATATATTCAAAATTTTACATGTAAATTATTTTTTGGCAGGTAATTAACTTGTATTTTTTTTAAAATTAATTATTCAACTATATCGGATTATATTAGTAGTAATTTTAATTCACCCAAATTTAGACAAAAATACCAAATATCTAATTATTCTATTTTTTAAAGATAGGGATAAATTTGTAATCTTACATTTTACACTTTAAAAAAAGAAAAATATTCTTTCAACCATCACATCTTTAATTAACTTTGCTCACAAATCCTCCCTAACATAGCCCAACCCAAAACACTATTTTCTTTACACTTTCTTCTAAAATCCTCACACATTCACTATCTCAAATCCTCAAACTTCCACTCCTAAATCCAAACACAACCTTAGTCTTTTAGACTAATTTAATAAATATTGATTATTGATACTTAAAATAAAAAAAGTAATATATTAACGAGCTAACGCGTTGAATATATATCTGTCAACACACGTTTGCTATTTTATTTTCTTTTCTGAGATTTTTTTTCTTTTCAAACTGTATTGCGTGCCTTTGTTACTATGAATTCACAAAAGAAAAAGTTCAGGATAAAGCCAAAGTTGGAATTAAAAAAGACAAACATGTCAAAGTAAAAAAAAGGGAAAGGGTTATCATCATTATAGTTCCATCCCAACAACTCAAATTCTCATCCAAAGGTTGAGTAGTATGTCATTAATTTCAAACTATTGGATTAACCCTAAGGACGCTCAGTCACATCAAAGCAAGTCCAAGCATAAAAACTCACACAAAAATAGAAGAAACTGAAGAAAATGATGCTCTAATTTGCTATGCCCAGCTTGGAATTATGAGAACGAATGAATAACAAAAGTTTAGCTAAAGTGGAGAAAACCAACTAAGATTGGTAAAGCAGGTAAATGACTAAAGGAGCACTTGCCATTTTTGAAAAAGAAAGGTATATGGCAGCAAAACGTGGAACTCATATGCTTGGAAAATTGTGGTTGTATTGTAATAGAGTATGGCTATAGGTTTCCAATAACATGAGTTCCTCAAGTTCTTGATTTTTTATAAACCAGCATTTAGAATATTTGAGTTGCTAATTATTGAAATATGGTATCCATAATGACCCTAAACATTGACAAAGGGTTAGATCATCACAAACTTAAGCGTTGCCGATGCTAGATACTTTTGTGAGAAAGAAATGAAAAAGAGAAAACAGAGAAAAAAAAGTAAAAGAACTGCAAAAGTAAAGTAACTGTTGCTGCAAACATCCCTTGTTTAAGAGGTTTAGTAAAAAATCTGTCACTTGTTAATTGCTAGAAATGGGAAGCAACTGCAAAAGTTTGGATTTTGGATTGAAATTTTTCCTGAATAACATGATAATTTATTTTTATGTGTTTAGTTCCCTCATGAAAGCTTGGGTTGTAGGCAATACACCTTGCAGACTGGTTGTCACAATAAACAACTGCAAGTGTCTCAGTTTGTATTCTGAACTCATTGATCAAGTAAGTTAGTCACTAAATCTCGCAAGTAAGAGTTGCAAGAGCACGATATTCAACCTCATAAGACGACCGTGAAACAGTGGATTGTTTCTTGGATTTCCAACTAATTAAAGATGAACCAAGAAACACACAAAATCCAGTTGTAGGTCTTCTAGTTTGAGGGCAGGTTGCCCAGTCCGAATCACAACAGCCCTTCAGTTGTAAGTTGGAGTGGCTGGGAAAGAACAAACCTAATGCAATCCTAGCCTGCATTGTTATGAGTATTTTGTTTTGTATTTTGGGATGCGGAATTTGGTGGGATTGGATGACTAAAATGAGTGAAATAAATTGTGAAGTATTGGTGTATGGAGAATGAAAATGAAGCTTAAGAGAGGTTAGGACAACTCCTAAGAGATTCCTTGGTAAAACACTTAGAAATAAGGCTAGCAAAGAGTGAGTTAAAAGACAAGTAGAGTATGAAATTGTTGACAACAATTCAATAGTATATTCAAAGCTCCTTTACAAGGGGGCTATCACCTGTATTTATAGTGCTATGGGTAGCCAAGGTGCAAACTTTAATCCTAAAAAGTTCAGTCATAGAAGGACTAGTGACTTTCTCTAATTGGAGCAAATCCTTTCAAATTAGAGGTTGACAAGTGTCCTCCTCTACCTGGAGAGAATCCTTTCCATTAAGGAGATGACATGTGGACCTTCATGCCTTCTTTGCCACTCCATGCTTTCTATTTGCACTCTAATAATTTATTTGTGCTCCCTAGATGGTCTAGATTTGTATTGGGTCCAAGGAGGCTCAATTGTAACTCTAGCTAGACTCTTTCTTTTTTTCTATATACACACTACTCTAATTGGCCCAATACATGGTCCATGAAAATTGGCCCAATACATGGGCCAAACAATGACCGAAATACAAACCCAAAATAAAAGCCTATACTACTTTGTACAATTTTATAAGAATAGGAAATTTGGATGAAAAGTTAAAAATTAATTCTCCACAAAAATAGAGTTTTTTGAACTCCTTTTTATTCTTCTTCATTCTTCGAGCCATGGCCCTAGTTAAAGGCCCAATATGTGTTCTTCCGAATAGTCGTCCATCAGACCCTCCCTCTTGAAAATGATTTGTCATCAGATTCAATTCTTCAACATTGTCAGCACCACCTACAAAAGGAATCAAATCACAAACATTAAAAGTAGTGCTAACTCCATAATCAGTTTGGAAGTCTAATTTATATGCATTGTCATTTATGCGTTGAAGGACCTGGAATGGACCATCTCCTCTGAGATTGAGTTTTGACTTTCTTTGGTTTGGAAATCTTTCTTTTCGTAATGTAGCCAAACCTAGTCTCATTCCTAAAAATAATATTTTAAGAGAGGTTAGGCCAACTCCTAAGAGGTTCCTTGCTAAAACACTTAGAAATAAGGCTAGCAAAGGTGCAACCTTTAACCCTAAAAACTCTCCATTCATAGAAGGACAAGAGACTCTCTCTAATCGGCAAATCCTCTCAAATTAGAGGTTGACAAGTGTCCTCCCCTAATTGGGGAGAATCCTCTCCATTAAAGAGATGACATGTGGACCTTCATGCCTTCCTTGCCACTCCTTGTTTTCTATTTGCACTCCAATAATTTGTTTGTGCACCCTAGATGGTCTAGAGTTGCATTGGGTCCAAGAAGGCCCAATTGGAGGGAATCCATGTTTGGAGTAACTCATCAACTGTATGATACAATTTATGACAGAAAGTACACTGCTTACCATTATTTTGGTATTAGTTTCTTCCTCTACCTTGTGATTTCCATCCTCCATTATGATGCGTTTTCCAGCTCCCTTGACTACCTAAAGTATTTAATAATATTTTTCTATTTACCATTGCATTCCCAGTCAATTGATTTTCCTGTTGAATAACGAGAGAGAAAACGCGTTGACACTTAGAAGTGGCTCCATGAGTAAGATCTGTGTCTCAACAGTAGCATATCTTTCATTCAAACCCTTCAAAAAACATAACACGTATTTTTGATTCTCTATGCTTCACAACATTTTTTATCAAAGCACAACTACATTTAATCTTGCAAACGCAATCCGGATTGGTCTTAGGGATTTTAGCTCCTCCCATAAGGTTTTTAATTTTGTAAAGAACTTAGTAACGTCGCGTTCCCCTTGCCTTATAGAATGTAACTCCTGCAAAAGATATGAAATCCTAAAATGATAACCTTTTGAGAACCTTTCCCGTAAATCTTTCCACAATTCTCTTGCGTTTTCAATGTAGACAATACTTTGAGCTATTTGAGTATTCACCGTCTTCATTATCCAAGATATCACCATCAAGTTGCATCTTTCCCAAAATTTATGTAAAGATGAACCAAATTGAGGTACGAGAATGCTTCTGTCAACAAACTTGTGTTTATTCTTCGAAAGAAGCACTCTTTTCATTCCCCGCCTCCAAGCGTGGTAATTTCCACCATCAAGTTGTATATTGATTAGCATCATTCCTGGGTTTTCTCCAAGATGCAAATAGTAAGGACTTGATGGGTTCTAGGAATCATTTGAACTGGTTCTATTTTCTGATTTGGTATAGTTTTCTGTAGCCATAATAGACCAGCAAAAGAAAGAAAAAAAAAAACAGAAACAAGAACAATCAAGAATGCAAAATGAAAAGAAGAAAGGAACAACGGAAGCAGAACAGGATTAACCCACTATGATACTATATTGTATACATGCTGACACTAGACATTGACAAAGGCTTAGATCATCACAAGCTTAAGTGGTGCCAGTGATAGACACTTTCGTGAGAAAGGGATGAGAAAGAGAAAACAAAGAAAAAGTAAAAGCAAAAAACATAATACTTATTATTATGCACTAGGTGCTTTACATATATGATTGAGAAAAAACAGAAAAAACAAAAACTGCATATATTGCTTTTTTTTATGCAGAACTACTCTACATTAAAATTTAATACTGATTTCATTTTAATTTCTTCATATATCTGTAGTTCTCTAGATCCGTACCATTTCTTCCAAAACTTTTTGTTCTTCAGAAAACATGCAAAGATATCTCACCATAATGACTACAAGTTCAACTAGGTGATACTTCAACCATTATCATTCATATGCAACATGATTAAATGAAATAATACCCAAAAAAAAAAAAGTGGGAGGAAAAGGAATCAAACCCATGAACAAATAAAGCAATCTAAAATATGGGACAACATAGTCACAAAAGAAAATCCTTCTTTATGAAACTATAAATTAGATCCTACTAAATCAAATCACCACGTTGCCACATATACGGATACGGACACTGACACGACACAGATACGGACACAGAGATACGTATAATCTCTAAAATGTAGGACACGGGGACACGAATTTATATATTATATAATTTTGAATTATATAAATTGAAAATAAATATTTATGTGCAAAAGTATGTTTGAGATTCTTTTCGGAGCATGAAGATATTTTTCATAACGAGTTCAAAAGAATTTGTTCCTTATTTTTATAATCATGATAAAAATTTATACAATAAATTTGAGTTTTTAAAAAATTATTGTATTTATACCTTTTAAATTTGTTTTAGAACCGTGTTAGAATTTTAAAAAATCCAACAAATATTTTTTTGAATTGAACACTTTATTGATAAGTATCCTACGAGTGTCGACACCGATACATGTGTCCGACACGGATACGTCATTTAAAGAGAAGTGTTTGAGTCTCATATACCTTCTCAAAACTAATTAATATTTTATTTCTAATTGTAACACTACTATTAAAAACATCAGTTCAAATAATAGGAAATCAGTAAAATAAAACACTAAATTATTGATGGATAAAATGTACTTTTAGTACAGCAATTACAATAAATAAATAAAAATGACTGGTCTTCATGTAATAAATATATGTCTGTTATGTTTTGATTGAATTTTATTGAGGGTGTACTTAAATATTTAGGTACATGTTATGTTAACCATTTTTAAAATATTGGAGAAGATATGGAATACACTTGAGGAATGTTAGAAAAATAAAAACGAAGGTGAAAGAAAGAAAGGGAAGGGATGTAAAATAGAGGCATGGTACTTTGTAATGTGATTCATTCACAAGGTGAAACCAAAATTATTGTTCTTATTATTTTGAACTGTGAAATTAATAAGATGTTCTTATAATAACCTAATATTGGGATATATGATAATCTTCCTTTCTTATTGTTAAGTGTTATGGTTAAATGGTCCGTGGAAATTCGCAATCCATCAAATTATTGAGCTAAATAAAAACACAATTGGAACCATATAATTAATTAACCTTAATCAATTAAATGAGCAAGAATAACATGTGACCATCGATTATATTAAATATAATCGATTAAATGCAGAAAGAGGTTTCGAAACATATACAAGACAATTGATCGATACTAAACATTATGGATTAATTAACTAATGATAATTAATTATGTTAAGTAATAATTAATTAATATGTTCTTAAAAAAAATCAAATATTTTAAAGAATTTATCAAGGTTTGTGACTATGAAGGTTTATGGGGTTTGGACGTGAGTTTACAAGGTACAATGGTCAAGGAGTAGGTTATACCATATTTCTTGAGTTTTTAAATGCAAATGAGTACTATAAAAGAGAGACTTGGAGAAGTGTGTTGAGAATTTCAAAAACACAATTTCATATATCACTCAAATTTATAAGAGAGGAGTTTTCTGCAATGTCAAGAAAGTTTAAGCATACTTCTTAAAAAAAGATCAAGGTAGTAGATGATTTGCCTACAAAAGGAATTGAAATAATCAAGAGGTCATATTGTTATGAATGTAGACAATCAGGACACTAGAAGACGAAGTGCCTAAAGCTTAAAAGAAAGGAAAGATTCAAAAGGAGAAATTTGATGTCTTCGTGGAAAGACTCAAACTTAAGCTCTAGGTTAGACGCAGAGACTTCAAATCTATATTTCATGCCATACTTAGATAATGAGGTAACTTCTAACCTTAACCCGTATTTTACAAAACCTCATTAGACTTGTCATATTCATTGTCTAATAAAGATGATCTATCTTATGAAGAGCTTCTTACTATATGCAATAAGATCTTCGAGCAGTATTTAAAATTAAAATTCAAGTTTTGTTTATAGAAAATGAAATACTCAAACAAGACCTAATTACATATAAAGAAAAGACATCATGCCTTGAACAAATCCTTGCACATAATGCTTTAAAATAAAACATATGGAGGAAAAAATAACACGATGTAGGCGTGATTTTGAAAATTCTGTTGAGAGCTTAAAATCTCTAAAACTCATATTTTCTAACGCCAAACATGCATAAGACGGATTTGGTCTTAACCTAAAAAGAAAAAAAAACAACGTTAAAATTCATGTTAAGGCTATCTGTAATCATTGTGGTAAGTTTGTATACCCTAGTGTTAGATGCAAACTCAAAAGGCAATCATCTAGAACTAAGAAGAAAAGACCCAAGAAAGTGCACTACCAAAATAGATCATAATTTATGTTGTAGATATGTTGTATAGGAAGAGGAAATAAATGAAGATTGATCTTAGACAATGGATGCTTGTATCTTTTGTGCATATCTACAAGAGTTTCTTTTGTGCATATCTACATGTCAAAGTCAACACAAACAAAGTTATCATGTCAAAGGATTAGATACAAAGGAAACAACACATACTATTTTTTTATTTATTTAAACATTAAATGTTATTGATTTTATGATTGATTTTACTATGCAACATGACTAGACGATGTGATTGTCTACGTAATACCATTGTATATGTTGGGTTTGTACAATTAAAAACTATAAGATATATTCATAAGACGATAGTCTTTTTTTTTTATCGGCAATAAAAAATAAATAAAATAAAATAGAACTACTTCAGAGGTGGTTCAACCCTTATACATAAAACACTAAACCAATTCCAGCTATCTCCTTCTAAAAACCAACCCAACACTTCTACCCCTTACTAAACCAAGCAAAAAACCTCAAGAAACTAACCTCGTACACTCCAAAGGAGCCAAACACCAATCAGAATAAGAGAACGAAACTAACCGGGAATTTGTTGAGAGCCAAGACCAAGCCTTTACCTGTGCCAAAGCAAAGACCTCTTTCTCGTCTGCCACTCCACTATTAAAAATTATACGATTCCTGTGACTCCAAATCTCACTAATCACCCCTACCCAGATCGTGTTCCAAACAACCAGGCCCGTCTCCGAAGGAAAGCTCAATCTAAATTGATCGAAATTGCTCCTTGGATCAATATGAGTCACAAACAGGATTCCTAGCCACTTAAAACATAAACACCAAACTCGCCAAGCAAACGAACAACCAAAGAACAAATGGCTACTCGACTCCTCCTCCTTC
>Ga0123342_1010652_pt1 | contig 10422 bp, 6 predicted proteins | sample Turbeawhitnodule_FD_89960 | JGI IMG/M metagenome (GOLD analysis project Ga0123342, IMG submission 89960) | Root nodule microbial communities of legume samples collected from Mexico - Turtle bean Mexico white nodule | ecosystem: Host-associated > Plants > Roots > Nodule | place: Mexico: Nepantla... | reverse complement strand
TATTACAAGCAGTATTAGTATTACTAGCAATACTAATATTACTAATACTAGCAATACTAGTATTACTAATACTAGCAGTAATAATATTACTAGCATTACCAGTATTACTAGCATTACTAGTAATACGAGCAGTACTAGTGTTACTAGCAGTACTAGTATTACTAGCAGTACTAGTCTTACTAGCAGTACTAGTATTACTAGCAATACTAGTCTTACTAGCTAGCAGTACTAGTATTACTAGCAGCACTATTATTACCAACAGCACTAGTATTACCAGTATTACTAGCAGTACCAGTATTACTAGCTGTACCAGTATTACTAGCTGTACCAGTATTACTAGCAGTACCAGTATTACTAGCAGTACTAGTATTACTAGCAGTACTAGCAGTACTAGTATTACTAGCAGTACTAGTATTACTAGCAGTACTAGTATTACTAGCAGTACTAGTATTACTAGCAGTACTAGTATTACTAGCAGTACTTGTATTACTAGCAGTACTAGTACTAGAATTACTAGCAATATTAGTATTACAGTATTTAGCAGTACTAGTATTACTAGCAGTACTAGTAATTACTAGTATTACTAGTAATTACTAGGATTACTAGCAGTACTAGTATTACTAGCATTACTAGCATTACTAGCAGTATTAGCATTACTAGCAGTACTAGTATTTACAAATTTTTTTACAATCTGTTATTATAATGGTTTATATATAAATATCTGTGCAGCATAATAAAATTATTATTTAAAAAAAATATAGGTAAAATTATTTATAATTGACCTTGTGAGCAATAATTTAAAAAAACCAATGATATTAAATATTTAATCCTTTTTAACGTAAAACAATGATATAAATAAAATTCAAATAAACACATAAATAAATAACAAAATGTTTTTGAAAAATGAAAAATAAAATATTAAATTCATTTGATAGTAATTATACTGAAGAACAACTTGAAACTTAACCTTATTAGTTGTTCCCATAGAGGAGGAGTATGAAGTGTGATCCTGGTGTGTCCACAACGGATAAGAGACACGAGACACGGTGAGTCAGATTCTAACATCAACCTTAATATTGTCCCTTCATACACACATTTCACTAACATTAAGCCCCCCCCAATCAGAAATGGCAACCTTTCCATTCACTTCCATATTCCCACTCACACTCTCATCTTCATCTTCATCTTCATCTTCCAAGGTCTCAACTTTTCATGCTTTCAGAGCCTCAACTTCTGAGTATGTTTCCTCCCAGCACACACCCAGAAGGGAATTCTTGAAGGGTCTTGCTTTGATGCCTCTTCTTCCTCTTGTGCTGAGAGAGCCACCCCCTTCTCATGCTAGAGAAGTTGAGGTTGGATCCTTCCTCCCGCCCTCACCCTCTGACCCATCTTTCGTTCTCTTCACGGCATCTCCCAAGGACACTCCCGCCCTTCGAGCAGGTACATGAATTTTACACTACAGACTAAGTTGAATTGTTGAAGTATGTGGCTGGAGAGAGTGTTAGAGTAGATAGTGATTGCATGGTTATGTATTTGAGCATCACATTGTGTTGCTTTATGTACTAAGATAATTGGTGATTATGATAATGATGTTCCAAGAACCTGAATAATTTTATTTGCTGAGGAAACTATGATTTTGATGCCTCTTATGCAAACAATTTGGCGCGTTAATTGATAATTGCACCTCCGAGTCTCTTATTTGATCTAATGGAATGCCTCTCAGTTGAATATTTAGAAGATTATAGCTGTAATTTTGGAGTCTTGTGACTCTCAAAAGGTCTCATTATTGTTATTGGCATCTAGGTATAATTCAATTTTGTAGTTTAACTCTAGGGTTAATCTACAATTTTGTTACTATGTGTACTCTCCTCCTCCCCATGAATGCGTGTTTGATCCCTCTTGATACTGTTAAATTCCTACTTGCTTAGAAACCCTCCTCAGTAAGACCATTGTACATTCCAGGAACTAGTTGAGTAGCTACATCCGGGTAAAAGTGCTTATGGTTTATTCTTGTTTTGTAAGCATCCGGGTAGGCTTCTGCAGGTAGGTATAACATGTCATTGGTGTCTTGCTATTGGAGTGCCTCCATGTTCTACCACATTTTTTTAGCACCAAAAAAGAGGTGTGGGTCTGTACAGAATGGTTCTCAAAAGTATCAAATTTCTACCAGTCCCTCAAAGTACTAAGTTTGTTTGGATAAATCCTTTCAGACCAAAGTAGTAACAAATTGCCACTCATGCATCTACAGTTCTACTAAGAACCCTTTTTTGTAAATGTTTATTAAGTCAGTGCCTTCTGATTAATTTTATATATGCATATTTGAGAGACAAACCATATCTCAGGCATTTGATCATGCCTACTGTTGTTCTATGCAGTTGATAGTCTAGATTTAGTTCTTTGCAGGAAATGTGCAGCCATACAAGTTTATCCTCCCCCCAACTTGGAAACAGGCTCGTGTAGCAAACATATTATCTGGAAATTACTGTCAGCCAAAATGTGCAGAGCCCTGGGTGGAGGTTAAGTTTGAAGATGAAAAACAGGGAAAGGTTCAGGTAGTGGCTTCGCCTTTGATACGCCTTACAAACAAACCGAATGCAACAATTGAGGACATTGGTAGCCCAGAAAAACTGATTGCTTCTCTTGGGCCATTTGTCACTGGAAATACACTGGATCCAGAAGAACTCCTTGAGACTTCAGTTGAAAAGCTTGGTGATCAGACGGTACATTTCTTTCCATGCCTATGTTGTCTAAACACTCAAGACATGTTAGAAAATGAAGAAACTGAATGAAGTACTCAACCAATAAGTTTAATATTTAATAGTCTTTTACTTTCTTCAACTTTGTCACAAAATCAATGATATTGACGAGTTCCTATCCTACGCAGACAGAACAAGAATGTTTCAGTTGAAGCGCTTCACTAAAATGACCATGTAGAAGATGTTTATACACAAATATATCATACAAGTAGCAATAAGAAATTACAGAAAACAAAAGTATTTAAAACTCTGGAGGGTGCAGAATTCTTAGCTAGTGTCGTTTTACTATTAACATGGTATTTTAGCTATTCATGTGTTGCAATAAGGTGCTTATTACAGTTTTATCCATATGTCTGTTCTTAAATAAGAAACCCCATGTGCAGTGTGCACCCCCAATTAAAAAAGATAAACAGAACATAACCAAACTTTTTTTATCCACTGAAACTCACACCACTATAGATTTCATTGCATACGCTTCTTTTTAAATATTTTCTTTTCATGTTCTTGGCTAAATATTGTTTAGTTATTAACAGTTATTAACAGTTATTAGTGACTAACATTCTGAATGGTATCTGCAGTACTACAAATATGTGCTTGAAACTCCATATGCTCTCACTGGCACACACAATCTTGCAAAAGCAACAGCAAAGGGAAACACTGTCGTTCTGTTTGTGGTTAGTGCCAGTGACAAGCAGTGGCAAACTTCTGAGGAGACTCTAAAGGCCGTGCTTGATTCCTTCCAAGTTTAGTTTTCTGTCAAAGGTAAATAAGAGAAGTTTACCTTCAGTCTATTTCTTTCTAGTTTTGTTTATACCAAAAGACTCAGCAATGCATTGGCCACCATTTCAAATTTTGTGTTTCGAGGTTGGATCGTGTTTAAATGTTTTAACTTTATAGCAGTATGGCCTTTTTCTTTTTGTATATACCTCATTGAGTAAATCACATATGTCTTTATTGTCTTAAATTCTTAATTTGTTTATCTTTGTAACCAAAAACTAGAACAAAGAAAGAAGTTAAATAACAACCAGAAGAAGAAAATAAAGATGTTCAGTGCAGGAGCCGATTCATTGACTTCATTTGCATTTGTACTATAAATAGTTTTGTTGATTTTTCACAATTCAGTTTTATGAACTACAACTTTCTTATTCCAAAACCTTTGTTATTTTCATTGCTTTATCTAGTCAGAAATCTAATATATTCTGGTCTTCTTTTTCTTCATCTTTGGCACTAGGGACTTGTTTTTTTATGGTTTTTCTGCAGTCCTTCTGAAGATGTTATTTCGTGTGAAGTTACATAGATATAGAAGAAAAAGACACATGGACTTGTGTTTTTAAGGAAAAGACCTGAAGATCTTTAGTAGGAGAAATTTTAGTCAATATAAATTCTGAACTTGGAAAGAAGAAAACAATTAAGATGGAGCTAAGGAGTGAACTAAAGGAGCCATATATATAGTCACTTGTGATCATTTTACACTGTATTTAAATTAATGTAAAAATAATATTGTATGGTTCTTCTATAGTTTTGTAAAATAATGCATCATGTTAGTTTACACGTGTTAAAAATTTTGAAAGTCTTGTTCTAATGATGAAAATTTGTTCCCACTACTCCTAATATTTAAAATTAAGGGCACAATTATATATATATATATAGAGAGAGAGAGAGAGAGGGAGAAATTGCAGGTATTTTAGGTTATATAATTCTAAAGAAAGACATTAAAATGCAACATATTATTCTATTGATAAAAGTCTAACTTAAACTAGATTTATTTTATCTTAAGGAAACAAAATCAATTTTAAGGATGTTCACCACTATATCAGAATTTAATTTATAAGGATGATAGAAGTGTTAAGGTTTCCAAGAGAAGAAGATGAACAGCAGACAAGAACAAAAACAAATGAGAACATAGAATAAGACAATGCGGTAAGAGAAGGGAATAAAAAAAGGGATGAAAGAGAATATCTTATAGATTGATGAAGATTGTCACACTAATTGGAGAAGTTCCCAGATACTCCATGATATGTGTTAGATGTAATTGTCACTTGATCCAATGATATAACATAAGACTTAAGAAAGAACGTTTTCAAATAACCCTAGAAAATATAGAAAATCTCAATTCATTCAATACTCCAAAAGTTCTTTTACAAATAGAAGATGGGGCTATTTAACATTTAAGTTCCAAAAAATTTAAATACAAGTGAGGGAAAATTTTGAATTTCAAATTTGAAAAAGGAAAGTATTACTTTGTTTGTTCTTTCAGTAGCTTTGTTTTGTTAAGGTGTGTATTTGGTTGTCAATTGATATTGAATTCCATCTTGCTCAAAAATGCTTGTACAAGAGACATATTTTTGGCCTATATTTGTTATAAGCACTTTAATTTTGTATCCACTTTGTTTTTCTACTAATGTCTTAAACATCTTAAAGACATCACATGCTACTGATTTCTTTCTTAGGAAGTAGACCCATATTTTTCTCACTAAAGTCATTAATGAAAGTGATAAAATACTTATCACCATATGTTGGTATTTCAACTTCACACAAATTTGAATGAACTATTTCTAAGTTTTTTCATCCTCTTAGACTTTTTAGTTGGAAACAATTTTTATGCCTTTTTCCAATTTCACATGTCTCACATCTTTAATGGAAATATTTATAATAGGTAAGCCAAATCAATTTCTTTTCAGAGAAATAATTTAATCTAGAGAGGTGAAAATTATCATAACACGTGTTATAATTATCTTTTTCATGATGAATTTTTCAAAATGAATAGGTGGTTGGGAGTCATATGTACCTTAGTAATGAATCTCCTATTTGTGTTAATCAACATGAAGTAGCCATAATGAATTTTCCTTTTGTAACATTTTTTTGACAATTGTCCCATACTCAATAAATTGTGATGAAGACCTAGAGCATAAAAAACATTGAATGATAAATTTTGAGAATCGTCTTTCAATTTAATTTAATTTAATAGTAATTTGACATTTTCTCAAAATGGGGATATTTGTGTTTCTTCTAAGAGATTTCACAATTTCATCTAAGAAAGAAAATAATTCTTTTCTTTTTCCGACACATGTGATTGCCACAACCAATATCAATATCAAGTATTTTCATCCTTGAAAATGTTGTCAAAATTAAACTTTATGGTCTCACCAATATGTGATTTTATGCTACTTTTATTTGTTCTTTAAATATGTAGTTTGCAATTTTATGTTCATATTTTACTTAGTAGAAATCAATTCAAATTGGTTATGTCTTGGTAAGTGTTACCACATTGTCTTCCTTAACTGACAACTCCATACTTATTTTCACCATGCATTTAGTTGAATGATTTGAATTTTTTTGTCTCTTCCTTGGTTGGAATATCATTGTCTTCTTCTTCATAAGTTTTCTTAATATTGACCTTTATAATTTATCTTACGCATTTGTTGAAATTATCACATCGCCTTTTTTCATCATTTTGACTAGTTCCAACAACATTGTTGAGATTCACCTAACACTTCAAGGCTTTTGTCTTACTCCTTTTGCCTTCTCCAAAATCCTACTCCAGTGGCTTTGTATGCTTCCTTGCAACTTTCCCACTAACATGTTGTATATCCCGTGGGACTCAATTATTATAGTCATTACATGATCAAACTTCATCAGCATAGCTTTAACATTTTAGTCCATCACTTTACATTAGAAATATATTTTACATACACCTTCATCTTATTCACTAGATGTGTCATATATGAAAAAATTTGTTTCACAAAATCAAAACTAGACCATTTTTGGCTTTATTCTACTCTTTTGTAAAATAAACTTTAATATAAAATTCTTTGACAATTTTGGCATACAACTTTGTCCAAAAAATAGTAGTCTACTCCTTAGTGAATCAACAATAATAATTATTATTCTCTCCGTGATTTCGTTAGCTCTTTGAATTAACTCCTATTGAACCAAACTCCAAATATTATGAACTCTCAAATGTGTAGGCAACAAATTTTTTCATAATTAAAATCTAGTTTATTATATGGTTTAGAAATAAAGTATAGAATATTACAACAAGTAGTCATTTTCTCTCCAAAAAAAAATATATCAGCACTATTTTTTAAAATAGTATAAATGTTTTTATTTTTTTCCACATTCAATATTTTTCACTAAGACTTTAAATAATTTTGTTCTTTTATTTTAATATCCATACATATATACATATATTAAAAGTAGATATAATTATGTAATAATTTCTAAATCTTTAATTGATTAATTAATGTCTCTAATAGGATAAATTAAAATAGTTATTATGTTTTCATATTAAATTACTTTATTAAAACTAATAATTAAAATTTAATTTGTAATTTGTAATAATTTAATTTTTAATACTATTATATTTACATCTTTCAAATAATATAATAAAAAATAGTAATAATTTAAATATTTTTTTTTTATTTAAAAAGCGAGTCAATGGATAAACCTATTTTCTCATGTCTACTTTGATCCTGATCCAGTGAACTAGGCGAGACATGTCAAAGCAATCTAAAATTAACAATCAAATACATCCAATTTGATCTACTTTGTGATCCCTACGCTCATTGCACCACATTTATATTATGGATTAAAAGATAGAATTAATCAAATGCTCACAAAAAAAAAAGGAAGAGAATTACATTTACTGTCATTTTTATTCTAAAAAAAATCTCACTTATATATTACAATGAATTCTTACGACCCAATCCTAGACAAAGTTTAGTAATAAAATTGTGATAATCAACTCTAAATCATGTTCAATAGACAATCTATTGAAGAGCTTAGTTAGATGATCTGAAAGACTGTCTACTAGAAACAACTTAGTAGTATTAAGAATAGTTAGACCATCTAGCACGTCTCATTATAATTTTCTTAAATATTTTTCTCAAACGGTTTTTTGTTATTACGATCCTTAGGTTCTATATATAGAGATTTTTATGTGTATAAACGGTATATTGTATTATGTGAGACTTTCTATGTATAAAATCTCTTTCAGTGTTAATAAAAGTGTTTTCTTTCAATCTTGTTCTTGTGTTTTTTTTTTTTTTGCTTATTATTGTCGCAAACTCAATAATTGACGTTGTATGTGGGAACAAGAAAAAGAAAGTCAAGAAATTGAAGACACAACCACCAAGTTTGACATCAAGAACGTTTTCGAGGGAAAATACTTTGGATTGTGGAGAATCAATATGGAGACCTTCTTGATACAAAAAAAAAGTTGTAGTCATGCTCTAAGGGGTGAGGCGAACATGCCAACGTATATGTCTAAAAATTAGAAGGTTAACATGATGAATAAAGCTAGAAGTGCCACAATTTTGTGTCTTGGTGATAAGGGATTGAGGGAAGTCGCTAAGGAGAAAATTGTTTTGTTGATGTGGGTAAAACTTGAGTCATTATATATGACTAAGTCTTTGGCACCTAGACTTTGTTTGAAGCAACAATTGTATTCATCCCAGGATAACCAAGTCAAGAACGATGGTGGATCAACAAGCAGATTTCAACAAAATTATGGATAATCTGGAGAACATTGATGCGAAGCTTGATGATTAGGATAAGGCTTTACTTCTTCTTAACATCTTTCATAATACATATGAACACTTTAAAGATGTTTTGTTGTTTGAGAAGAAGCAGATCATTACACTTAAAAAAGTGCAAACCTCAATAAGGATTAAGGAGTTTCATAAGTTTTAAGAGTAAGAAAAAGGATAAGTGGCTGAGTTTGAATATTTCTAAGTCAAAGGGAAAGAAAAAGAAAAAATTTAAAAAGAAGTCAAAATAATACTATCAGACGATAGTGCAAAAGTTGAGTGTTACAACTGCCTCAACAAAACTCATTTCAAGTCGAGTTATATAAAGAATGGAGAAGTGAGAAAGGAAAGAAGTCTCATTTCAAGAAGGAATTTTTTTATGTTGCAATATCGTCTGATAGTTATTAATTTGTGAAGGTGTTGGAGGCATCTACATCTGGTACACAGAGGAGTTAGGTCAATGACTCAATCCATTTATCACATGTGTCCTATGAAGATGTCATTTGAGACCTTGGAATTGAAAGAAGGTGCAGTAGTCCTTATTAGGAACAATAAAGAATGTAAGTGTTGAAGATAGTGAAGATTCTACTCAACTTTCATGAAGATATGTTTAATGAAGAAAATAAGTTTGAAGTTGTATATGAATGTATATCATGGTCTTAATTAGGATAAATTTGCTTCAGTGGCCTTTTGCATTTTGACACAACTCCATATCTCATAGCCATGGTAATGATCTCAAACACAATGGTCTTTTAAAAGGAGTATTAAAAATCTATTCAAGTTTTACTGCACTAAAATTTCAATATGTTGTTTGATAAAACAATTGATTTCACTGTACTGCACCAAAAATGTTTTCATTTTTCAAAAATTTGTTTTGTCTACAAAATTCAGTTTTGTTCACATATTTTGTTTTTAACTAACCAAAGGTTGGTTATGTTACCATCAAGTGCATTTTCAAAATATAATCTATTCTTTTAAACTTTAACCTGTTGTTTTAAAATTGTTTTTGGAAAAACTGTTTTGATTTGATTCCTATAAAAGGATAGTTGTATCACAGTTCAAATCATCCCTTGCAATTACAAAGTGCTTACTGTTTACAAGAGTTTTTAGAGAAGTTCTCAAGTGAGTTTTGTTTTTTGGAATATTTGAAAGTTCTTGTGTTCTTTTTACATTGGCTGGGGATTTGAAGTTCCATCAAAGTGCTGCAATTGTGGAGATCCAGTTTTGAGTCTCTAAAGTCTTCATAACAAGGTGCTTCCTTTACTTAAACTTTTTTTTTCTATGTAAGGTGTATTCTTTTGCTTCTTGATAGTGGTTCTTGAAGTAGAAAGTTGCTGAAATAGTATTTTTCAGCTTGTATCCTTGGTTTTTGACAGGTTCAAGAACTGTCTTGTTTATAATTGTATTGACCAGTGTCCAGTTCTCGATAGTATTTTCAGATACTCGGTTCTTTTGCACCACGAGAGGCTTGCTCGGTTCCTTTGCACCGCGAGAGATCTGCTCGGTGTTTGGGCCTAAGTAAACATGGGCTAATGACCTTGGTCAGGTTGGGCCCAGAATGCATTATGGGTACACAAAGTAATTTCATTGATGCACCCGTTAAAAAATATATTTGTGTGGTAGATATAATCTTGTTATTATTATGTAGCAATATTCTCTCTGTTACGTATCTGTTGCATGTTTTTGTTGCATATCTGTTACACGTGGCTAATTGCTATTAACCCTATTAAGACAGGGAGATGCTTGAGTAACAGAAGGTGGGCCTGCGGATAGCAATCATTGCTGCCCGTGGCAGGCGGTTTTCTGTTACAAACAAAAGTTTAATATAATTATTTTCGATTAAGATTCGCTGATCTCCAGGGAGAATGGTGGCATGTTGCATGAGCAGTGATAAAAGGAGAATAGGTCTCCAGGTAAGGGTACGCTGTTTTTGCACACTTGACTAAATTGCTATTTTTTGGTGACACCTAATTGACTTGATCGTCGGAGTATAATCAACAGGTAGGGTGCCCTATGTCTGATGTGATTCCACTAGCACAATTAGAATGATTCTTGACATTCTTAGGAATCATCTTGAGTTGGTTATGAGATAGGCACTTTATCATAGAATTGGATCAAGGTTCTATGAACAAGAACTC
>Ga0123342_1010651_pt1 | contig 10423 bp, 8 predicted proteins | sample Turbeawhitnodule_FD_89960 | JGI IMG/M metagenome (GOLD analysis project Ga0123342, IMG submission 89960) | Root nodule microbial communities of legume samples collected from Mexico - Turtle bean Mexico white nodule | ecosystem: Host-associated > Plants > Roots > Nodule | place: Mexico: Nepantla... | reverse complement strand
CCGCTCTGTTCTTTTGCAGGTTCTTGAAGTGGATCTTGGAGAGGGACGGACGTTTGAAGCGGTGCGCAAGTCGATCCTGTGACGAGGCAAGCTCCTACGTTCTGGTCAACAGGCAGGATCAAGAAGAGATTACACAATCAATTTATATTGGTTCACTCCTTGCCAGAGCTACATCCAGTCCCCAAAAAACAACTGGGTATTCCACTAAGAATCAATTAACAGATTGCAATTCCATAACACTACAAAGAGGTGATCTTGATCCCACAACAACACACACACTCTAGCCGTTTTAGGCAGTTAAACACGAGCCAAAACAGATTCAAATCAACTGAAAATAGATTTAACAGGTTTTTGAAAAGTTGTTAAGAAATTTGACAATCAACCGGTTCAAATGTCGTTTTAACCGTTGAATTGGTTTTGACAGTTAGTCAACCAAGTCAAAATCAGTTTTGAAAACCCTTAAATAAGCTGGGTGTAAAACAACCTACTAAACCAAGAAATCAACTGGTTGTTTTTCACTTGGCTTAGAAAAACACTTTCCTTTTTCAAAACAGATTGATTTAGCTGTGCATTGGTTTAAGAATGAACTTTACAAATTCTAAACAACCTAGAACTTAACCCAAACATAGCAGCACATGCATCAAGCTTTCTTCACATATTTGGAGGCATCGAAGCTTCATTTTCTACATATTTTAATCTAAATTTTATTCATCAATATGTTCTTATTAAATATATCATTTTGACAATATGTTTTGAATACAATTTGCACCAGCAATTGGACCTTCCAATGTAATCTCACGAATCATCAAGCAAAAGTATGATGAACCCAGTCCCACTTGGAAGAAGGTTCGTTTTGAGCTCAGAGATAGATGGTTTGGAGAGTTTAAGGTAATTTGAGTTATGATTACATTTAAAATGTTCTTCTATTATTCTACAATGTTTTTTTTGTAATTTATTTTTCATGCAGAAATAGTATAGGCAGGGATCTGGAACAAGACCAACTTATTAGATTTATTTTTTGAAAAAAAAGGCTCCCGTATCTTCAAAAATGCTATGAATAAAGTTAGGCATGGTCAAGATAAGGGGGCCTGAATTCCACCACTTGTTCGAGCAACCTTGGATGAAAATTAGAATTTTACAAATTTCGAAAACAAGAGTGTCATTGTCAAGGCAAATCGGGGTGTTGAGAAGGGAGCCTTAGCCTATTGTGGTGGTTCCATATCTACAACATCTCACTTTGAGAAAATGGTAATATTTTTATGTTTTCTATATTTAATTTAAATACAATATATTAGACTTGGTTATTAAATTATATCTTTTGATTAAATTATATATACTAAGGAGCTTGAACGACAACCAACTGTTTGGGAGACTGTAGAGAAAACAAAGAAATTGAAAACTGGTCAATGAGTCAATGACAAGACCTGCGACCTTGCGGTATGTTTAAACTTTAAGTTATAATTTACCTTTTACTATATGTTTTCTTCACAATAATCAATTTGACTTTATTTTCAGGAGAAATATAAGCAACGCCGAGGAAAAACCAAACAACAATAGATGCTTGAAGGCTCATCTTCGCAAAACTCTCATGATGCCTCCATTGATGACAATGAAATATACATTGATGTTGTTGGAGGTGGAAATAAAAAAAGGGAATGTCTATGGTCTTGGTGTATTGAGCAAAAGGTTTAATAGTTCTACAAGTGCTCACTCTGCTACAAGCCAGACTCCTGATAAGTGTCTGATTTCAATAATATTTCATATTAAAATATAGGAACTTATGAGGATTTATTGCTAATTACATATAAAATAATCCCTAATTTATGAATTTATACCTTTTTACATTTTTACATTTTTTATGATCATTATTTGAATAAGAGCATTTTATTCCCAAATTTGGTGTCAATTGCAAATGTTTAGGTATGATTGAAGATTTGGAGTAAAGGAGAATAATTCGAGCTAAAGGGAGAAAGCTGGAAGGTCCCAGAATAGAAAAAGATGCAGAACAAAAGACTATTTCGCAATAGTAGTATCTCGCTCAAGTGAGATATTCTCGCTTGAGCGAGAATGCGTCAAAAAGATTGGGCCTTTTTTTATGTTTTATCACTTAGCCCATTAGCGCCACACAGGAAGCGACCTAACCTTAGAAAATTAGGTTAAATAAGGGGCTAGAGGCTCAACCCTAGTGTGCCAGATTGAGAGGAAAACAACATAGAGTGAATTGTAACCCAATTGGGAGAATGGAAGGTGCTAGAAGTATGCGTGTCTAATTCTACCCTTTGAGATTTAGAGTAATATGTTCAAACTCTTATGTATTGAGGTGATATCTTATATATTAATATTAAGTTCTTGATTGATTATTGGTATTGTTTTTTACTTTTAACTTTTAATGACAAATTGAGAATCTTAAATCTGACCAGGGGGTATTTTTAGGGTTCGGACCTGAACAACAATACTTAACATATTTGAGTGTTAGGGATAAACTTGAAATGTTAATTGCCATTAACCTCTGAATGTGATTCTAAGTTGTTTTTATAAATATGCGAGGGATCGATATTTAGGAAACATTCTTAAGGATTTTATATGCGAGGGATCGATATAAATTAAATTTTCTACGCGTTTCAATTTCAATCAAAGAACTCAATATTATCATGCTAATCAAAATACATGAGAATAGGAGAGATGAAACCTAATCCCTATTTTTCTAATTAAAGCAACTAATTCTTTGTTTGTTTTCTTATAGATCAGTGCCAACACAATCACTTCAAACTCTTTTTATTGTTCTGTTGTTATATTTAACGAATATTGTACTCGATAATTCATTGTTCCTTGTGGGATCAATATCCTTAGGGACAATTATTACTTCTGACAAACACGGTGCACTTGCCGTAAAAAGTCATTAAATTTTTGGCACGTTGCCGGGAACAAGTTTGATTTGTTGAACGTTGTCGGGAACAAGTTTGATTTGTTGAGTATAATTTTTTAAATATTGTGAATATTTTAATTGTTTCAATTTTTTTTTAATTTTGTGTTTATATTTGTTACTATTTTTATTTTGTTTTAAAAAAATTTATTTTTATTTTATTTTAATTTTGCAAAATTGCTGTTATTATTTTAATTCCTATTATGTTTTTATTTGTTTCTATTTATTTTGAGATTTATTTTGATTTTCTTTTGATTTTATAATATTTTATTATTCTTTATTTTAGTTATTTTTTTTAGGTTTAGTTACGTAGTTTTATTTAGGTTTACATAATTTTTATTTATTTGTTTTAATTATTTATCATTACTAATTTTAGTTTTTATTTTTACGTAAACTTAGTTTACGTAGTATCTTTAAAGTAAGTTAGTTAGTTGTTTACTATTATAATTTTCTGCTTTAGATTTATTTTGTTTTTATTTTATTCCTAGTATTTATTTGTTATTTTAAGTATGTTATTTTTAAGTTTTTATTTATTTTTGTTTTATATTTTTTATTTATTCATTTTTTTTTGTTTTATTGTTTTGTTTTATTTTGGTCTTTAGTTTTTAGTTTACGTAAGTTGTTATCTATATATTTTTTTTTTCTGAATATTTTCGTTATTTTTTTTCTCTTATCGTCATTTTAGTATTTTTTTTTGTTTATTCTTTTAATTTTTGTTTATTTTATTTTAAAAATTTGTTTTTATTTTATCTTCAATTTTTTTGAATTTTTTTTTTATTTGTTTTTAATTTTTTTTAAAAAGAAAATAAATATACTCTGTTTTTTTCTCACTAATATTTTTCAAGAAGATAGCAACATGACAGAAAAGGAGACAACAGGACACTTGGAGATTATATCATGTACCGGAGGCCAATGCATTATTCTAGCATTGCAATACTTGTTATCACCAAAGCCTTGGAAATAAATCTCGATTTTCTCACTCTCATTAGTACCCATCAATTCATAGTAATGGAACATGAGGATCCATATTCACATTTGGACACATTTTATGAATTGGTGAGAACAATGAGTTTTTAATCAACTGATAGTGAAATTGTTTAAATGCGCTTGTTTCCTTTTTCATTGGCAAGAAAGGCTAAGGATTGACTCAGATCACTTCCAAATCATAGCCTCACTAGATGGAAGGATGTAAATGAAAAATTTATGCAAATATTTTTTACAATCTTTCGCTACATCAAAGCAAAGTATGAAATTTATGTGTTCAGACAAGGAGCAGATGAATCATTCTGTGAGACATGAGAAAGATTTAAAATGATGCCTAGAAAATGCCCAAATCACGGGTTTGAAGATATTGCTCAACTGAGCATATTTCTCATTGGTCTTAGATCTGACACAAAGATGTTGTAACTGGCGGCACAATGATGGCTCTTGATGTAGAACAAGTGACAAGGATTATTGTTGCATTGGCGTCAACTAATTATCAAGCCCAACATGATAAACAAAATACTCATAAGGAAGGGTTGTTAGAATATGCACTCTTGGTTCAAAATAAAATTCTAACACAACAGAAATGGCTAAATTGCCCAACAATTATATGTTGTTCATTCATCTCAAAGCCAGAGTTAATCAACCAGGTTTGATTTTTGTGGAGGTGGTCATCCTAATGGTCATTGTTCTTATCAGAACAATTCACCTGAAGCTGAGGGGCCATCCATGCTTGAAAGAATGAGTAAAGTTGAAGATGCCCTAACAATGCTTGTGATAATGGAAGAAAATAGCATGGCAACGATAAGGAATATAGATATCCAGATGGGAAAAATGGCTAAACAATTTGAAGAAATACAAAGTCGCCAGTTTTCAGTCGACAGCCAAACCAACCCAAAAGTGTTGAAGATGAGGAAGCTTTGATGTATCAAATCCTCATGGAACCTAAAGCTATGTTACTTTTTAGGTTTGAGTTTAGTTAAGGGGGTTTAGAATCTTTGTAAGATCAGTCTTGATTCTCACACAAAGCTTGTTTCAATATGTTTCAAAGAACTAAGTGTTTTCCATGCAAAGGGAAAAACAACCGGAGACAATCGGTTGTTTGTCACTTAGCTGGCAAAGGAGTTTTGAAAATGCTTTTTGAATCAGTTGTATAACTGTTGAAACCATTCAACCGGTTAAATCTCAGTTTCAACCGATTAAATGTGAGTTTTCATAACAACTTTTTGAAAACCTGTTTTAACTGTTTCAGTTGTTTAAATTTGTCTTAAACGGTAGTTTTTCAAAGGTTATAAATATAACCTTCTTTCAAATATTTAACACGAATATAAAAGAGAGAAGTTTTACACTCTGATTTGAGATCAAAAAGAGAGATTACCAACTGTATGTGAAAAGGTGTTTTTCCAAGTTTAACAAAATTGTTTTTGGGCTTTGTTGTGATTCAAGAACTAATCAATAGGGTTTCTGGTGTACTGTAATTCCAGGTGTTTCCTACCCTTTCTTAGTTTCTTGTAATTGTTCAAATTACACTTTGTAAAATTGTTTGTAAAAATTTTGCAAAGTCAGTGTGATTCTGGCTTGAAGTGTTTGTTGTGTGCAAAAAGGGTGAGTATGCTTTTTGGGATTCAAAGTCACCTCTTTGTTGTGTGTTGTTGTAATCTGTGATTGGTTACTTAGTGGAATACTCAGTGCTTTGACTGAGAACTGGATGTCGCTCAGGGATTAAGTGAACCAGTATAAATCTTGTGTGTAAATCTCTCTATCTCTCTTCTCCATAACTGTTTGATATATCCGCTGTCATAAACAACCGGTTAAATCGTGTTTTTAACCGATTGAATTTATTATATCAGTTTCTGTTTGACTATTTGATTGACTTTCTGAATTTCTTATCCGAATTGATTGTTAAAGATTCATTCTAAAGAAAGTATTTGTGAAAATCTTTTATAAACAATTGACCTCTCCCTCTTGTTTTAGCCATCAATCCTAACAATTGGCATCAAGAGCTATGTTCTTGAAAGGTACTCAAGTCTTTGTTTTCTGAAAATCTTTTAATGGCTGATAAAAGTTTTTTTTTGGGAAGGTGCCTCTTTGAATAAACCACCTTTGTTCTGTGGTCAAAATTATCCAATTTGGTGTATAAGAATGAAGTTCTTTATTCAATCCTTAGATAAGAATATTTGGAATGTTATTTCAAATAATACCTATGTGCATATGCCTGAAATTAATTATGCATCATCTAAAGAACATCTTGATTGTATGGCACAACATATTATTGTGTTTGCTTTAGACTCTGATGAATTACTCAAGATTTCATAATGCACTTTAGCTAAGGAAATGTGGGAACACTTGAGAAATGGCACAAGAATCCAAAGAGTGACTTGATGGATAAAGAAGAGTCTTCTGCTGATTTAATCTCTTCTGAAAACAAGTTAGAAGTCTTCTTAATGACCAAGGGAGAATCAGAATCAAGTCAGGTAAGTACAACCTCTTCTAATAAGTGTGAAAGTTATTTTCAATTACTTGATGCTTTCCAAGAAATCCATGAAGAAGCTAAGAGATTAACTTTTTCAAATAACCGATTGAAATGTGAAAATAACAAGTTGAAAATGAGAATCACAATTCTGGAAAAAGATTTGAATCAATCAAAAGCTGATTTAGAAAATTCTGAACTGATTTATGAAAAATCCTCTTGCAAATGTGATTCAAGTTTCTACAAAAACTGTAAGTCTCTTTAAGAGAAAGTTTTATATCTTGTGAAAACAATTGATATCATTTCGAAAGGAAAATCAAATTTTGAAGATGTGTTGGCATCCCAAACATGTGTTTTTGGAAAATCTAGCTTGGGTTTTAACCCCCAAAGCAAACAAAGTGGGTTCTGCAGGATCAGGAGGTTTTCTGTTCCTAAGGGTATTCTGAAATGGGTTCCTAAGGATCCTAATGTTCATTGGAAACACATTAACACTTATGGACCCAAATTCGTAATGGGACCAGATCTAGGAACTTGATTTTGTTTCTTTTGTAGGGTTGTTTGGGGAGAAAACAGCACCTATGGTATCTACATAGTGGTTGTTCAAAACATATGACAGGTGATGCATCCAAGTTCATCAGCATCTCTCTCAAACAAGATGGGCATGTAACCTACGGTGACAACAACAAGGGAAAAATCCTTGGCAAAGGTACATAGGTAATGAAAATAGCTTGCATATTCATGATGTGCTCTATGTTGAAGGTTTGAAGCACAACTTGCTCAACATTAGTCAGCTATGTGACAGAGGTTACCAAGTTACTTTTAGGACTAATTCATGTGAGATTCGCTTGCCTAATTCAAAGGATGTTCTGTTCATTGGTAAGAGGTCTAACAACATCTATTTGCTTGATATATCTAGTTCTACTTCAATAGGTTGTCTTTTATCAAAACATGAGGAATCATGGCTTTGGCATAAAAGGATTGCTCATATTCATATGAATCATTTAAATAAGCTTGTTTCAAATGAACTTGTCCACGGCTTACCCAAACTCAAATTCGAAAAAGAACATGTGTGTGAAGCATGTCAAAGGGGGAAACAAAGTAGAAAATCTTTTAATTTGAAAAACTGTGTTTCAACTTCAAAACCCCTTGAACTTTTGCACATGGATCATTTTGGTCCTTCTAGGACTATGAGTCTTGGAGGAAATATGTATGCTCTTATGGTTGTAGATGATTTTTCCAGGTACACTTGGACTCTTTTTCTACACTCAAAGAAGGAAGCATATTCAGAATTTAAGAAGCTTGCAAGGAAACTTCAGAACACATGCTGCAGCAACATAGGAGCAATAAGAAGTGATCATGGAGGGGAGTTTCATAATGAAAAGTTCATCATCTTTTGCAACAAGATAGGAATCTCTCATAACTTCTCTGCACCAAGAACACCTCAACAGAATGGAGTGGTGGAGAGAAAGACTAGGTCTCTAGAAGAGCTTGCAAGAACCATTCTAAATGACTCTGCCCTACCAAAATGCTTCAATGCTGATGTTGTGAGCACTGCCTGCTACGTGATGAATCGTGTGCTGATCCAGCCTATTCTAAAGAAAACTTCCTATGAGTTGCTGAATGGAAGAAAGCCAAACGTGAGCCACCTGAAAGTCTTTGGTTGTAAGTGTTATATTCTAAACAATGGCAAAGAAAGCTTAGGTAAGTTTGATGCTAAATCTGAAAAAGGTATCTTTCTTGGCTACTCTCTTAATAACCATGGTTATAAAGTCTATAATAAAAAGCTTATGACTGTTAAGGAATCTATTCATGTTGTTTTTTATGAGACTAACAAGTGTGAACAAGGTGCAGCTAAGATCAACACAAATGAAGATGATCAAAATATCTTTTTAAAGAATCTTGACAACAACACAAAAATCCAACCGGTTGAACCCTCGAGACAACCGATTGAAAATCTGCAGCAGGAAGATCTGCCAAAAGATTGGAAGATTCCAAAGGATCTGTCTATTGATAACATCATTGGTCAAATCCACAAAGGAGTATCCACCAGAAGGAATATGGCGAATTTCTGCAATCATACAACATTCGTCTCAAAGGTTGAACCTCAATCAGTTTGTGAAGCTCTCAAGGAAGAGTATTGGATAGCAGCAATGCATGAAGAGCTCAATCAGTTTGTGAGAAATGATGTATGGACTCTTGTTCCAAAAACCACTCAAATGAATGTGATAGGTACCAAGTGGGTGTTTAGAAACAAATTGGATGACTTAGGCATCATTACAAGAAACAAAGCTAGACTCGTGCCAAAGGATACAACTAAGTTGAAGGAATCGATTATGATGAAACCTTCGCACCTATGGCAAGGTTAGAAGCGGTAAGACTATTATTAGTTTTTGCTTGTATGAGCGGTTTCAAATTGTTTCAGATGGATGTGAAAAGCGAATTTCTCAATGGAATCGTGAATGAAGAGATCTATGTCTCACAACCACCTGACTTTGAAGATTACAAGTATCTAGAGTATGTATACAAGCTTAAGAAAGCCTTGTATGGCCTCAAACAAGCTCCACGTCAATGGTATGAAAGGCTAAGTCATTTTCTTTTATCCCATGAATATGAAAGAGGAAAGGTAGATAAAACTTTGTTCATTAAGAAAGTTGGATCTGATATCATCTTAGTGCAAATATATGTAGAGGACATTGTATTTGACTCTTCTAATGCAAAACTTTGTGAAAATTTTGTCAAAGCTATGCAGGGGGAGTTCGAAATGTCAATGATGGGAGAGCTTTCATTCTTCCTCGGTCTACAAATTAAGCAATCCAAAGAAGGAATCTTTGTATGTCAATCCAAGTATTGCAAAGACATTCTTAAGAAATTTGAGATGGAAGCATGTAAAGCAGCAACAACACCTATGTCAACAAACTGATATTTAGGTGTTGATGAAGTTGGACCAGAAGTTGATAAAACCATATACAGGGGTTTAATAGGTTCTCTTCTTTATGTAACTGCAAGCAAACCAGATATTATGTTTGTTGTTTGTCTTTGTGCTAGATTCCAGTCCTGTCCTAAGGAGTCACATCTCAAAGCTGCAAAGAGGATCCTAAAATATCTAAAAGGCACAATATCCATGGGTTTATGGTATCCCTCACACTCTCCTATTCATTTAGTAGGTTATTTTGACTCTGATTTTGCAGGTTGCAAATTAGATAGGAAGAGTACAAGTGGGACATGCCACTTACTTGGATCAAGCCTCATTTCATGGCACAGTAAAAAGCAAGCATGTGTAGCTCTATCAACTGCTGAAGTTGAATATATAGTTGTTGGTAGCTATTGTGCGCAAATTTTGTGGATCAAACATCAACTTGAAGACTTTGGATTAAAGATTAACAAAGTACCTCTTATGTGTGACAACACAAGTGCCAGCAACTTGACAAAGAATCAAGTTCAACACTCAAGGAAAAAACATATTGAAATAAGACATCACTTCATTCGTGACCATATAAACAATGGAGACTGTGAAATCAAGTTCGTTTCAATAGAGAGTCGGCTTGCTGATATCTTCACTAAACCTTTATCAAAGGACATGTTCTATTCTCTAGGAAATGAATTGGGAATACTTGATATGCATGCTTTACCTTAAATGTATCTTCTTTTAATTTGTCTATTTGATGAGATAAATAGGGGGAGAAATTGGATGATTGGCTTTGTAATGTAATGTTCTTAATTGTGTTTTACTGTTTCTTTTTTAACATTGCTATTATAAACTGTTTTAGTTGGTTTAATTTTATCTGTTATTTCTGGTTTACGGAATTTTAACCGGTTATCTATGTGAAATAACCGATTGTTCTTATATATCTCTATTTATTTGAAAACTGATGTATAATGTATATCTGTTTTGGATTAGATTATCCTGTGTTTGTTCAGTGAATGCAGGATTCAACAAATTCTAAACAAAGAACATTCCTAAAAGCATCCCAAGGATTTGTCTCCATCAAATAGGGGGAGATTGTTGAAGATGGGAAGCTTTGATGTATCAAATCCTCATGGAACCT
>Ga0123342_1010650_pt1 | contig 10424 bp, 4 predicted proteins | sample Turbeawhitnodule_FD_89960 | JGI IMG/M metagenome (GOLD analysis project Ga0123342, IMG submission 89960) | Root nodule microbial communities of legume samples collected from Mexico - Turtle bean Mexico white nodule | ecosystem: Host-associated > Plants > Roots > Nodule | place: Mexico: Nepantla... | reverse complement strand
CACATAGCTCTTCATTGTCCACAAAAAACCTTAATGACAAACAAGGTAAAACAAGACCTACCTCACCCACCTCCCTCACGTAAAAATGAAAAAGACAAAGAAAACCAAGTTGACATGAGTCTTTATTTTACGGAGGTTTGAAACCTATGGTATTTTACGGAGGTTTGAAACCTATGGTATTTAACGGAGGTTATGAAACCTATGGTATTTAATGGAGGTTATGAAAGCCTTTTCCTGGGGTTTAAAAAACCCTAGGGAACACGTTCCCCAGGGATGGTTTAGCGAGGGAAACCGCAACCCAGGGTAAACCACTTAATGGAAGTTTTAACCTTTGGTAATGTAAAAATAAACCCTCGTTAAAACCATTTTTTCTTGTAGTGAGTTTAGCCTTCCATGCGGAGGAAAAAAAAATACAAAGATAAAAAATTGTAGAAAAATAAACAAAGGAAACAACTTGCACTCAAAGATATTGGTCCCTTCTTAAATAGGCTCCATGCAACCTTCTCCACATTCCATTCTGGAGGCTCCACTTTTGGTGGAGAAGATGATGGAGAAAATGATGAAAATCGTGGAAAAGATAGTGGAGAAAATAGTAAAGAAGATCCAATTTCTACTTAGGTGGAGAAAATCTCTCATACTTTGCATAAAATCCTCTAAAATATTTTCTTTTATTTTGTTTCAAAGAAGCAAGTTCGACTTTTGTATATTTGACCCATTCACAAAGGTAGCTACTTCCTTCAGACAATTTACTCCAAAAACACAAAATTAACAAAAATAATAGTTAAGGAAAAATAAACCCAATTATATGAATATTAATTAAAACAATGGATTTATTTATTATTATAGTCCAATAATCTATGATTAAAGCTATTGAGTGTGAATAAAATTATGTGACTAATTGTGAATACGAGATTTGCACGAATGATGATTAAAGCAATATCAAGTTTCTATCATCAAAGATATACAAATAGAAAAATGATTCCAAGTGCAAAAAGTGCTCAAGACGCATTAAAAGTTCATTATCAGAACATTCCTCCTTTTAGTCTCTAATACGAAGAAGATGATGGATAGTATTGTATGATGAAGATTGAATTACATAAATGATAAAACTTCAACATTAAAATTTTTAAAATGAAAAAACAATTTAAAAGATAAAAAATGTGATTGAGACACACGATTACATCAAAGAAAAAGTAGCCTTATTGAGCATCTACTACACGAAGAAAGGAAAGTTATGCAGATTTGAACATATATTTGAGTAAAAAAGATTTAAAGCTTCAATGTACACATTTGAGAAAAAAAGGAAATATTTCAAGTTGGTTCACACATTCAAGACGCACAAAGAATGATTCAAATCAAAACTTTTCATACTAAGCATCTAACGACTATGTGAAGATATGCAGTACATAAAGCTTCAACGGTCATATTTTGAGTACTATGTAAAGACATAGAACAAACAACAACATGCAACAAGAACATTGAAAAGATTTCAAATAGAAATACAAGTTTGTGTGAGAGGTTTTGGTTTGTGCATATTATTTTTGCTTCTTAGAGCATCTAGTGAGTTGGGTAGTGTGCTAAAACCTTTGTAAATTCTTCACATTGTGAAGTGTACCCTATGACCTTACATTGTTCTCCCTGTCGAGAATGTTTTTCTCAATTCTTTGAGAGGTTTTGATCTTAGGGGAGATTAGGGCTGATTACCTAGAGAGGTGTAGAATACTTGTTTCTGGAGAGGTATTAAAACGCGTGTACCTAGAGAGGTGTTTAAACTCGTGTACCTGGAAAGGTTTAAAGTACTCGTCCTAGAGAGGTGTTAAAACTCATTTTAGTGAAAAAGTCTTAAATGAGTTGCTTAAGGGGATTGAATGTAGCTCAAGTGGTAGGGTGAACCAGTATAAATTTGTCTACTTTTCTCTTTTCTTTATATGTTAGACGTTGTGTTTGCTTTGTTTTTAGATTCGCAAATTGAGTTCAAACTCCATTCAATCACCCCTTCTACTCCGTGGCCAAATCTCGCGCCCTGACAGATGCATCTGCAAAACAAGAACCCATCGCAGAAACTTCACTACCTCTCGCTGCTGAAGACTTCTTAGAATCTACAGGGGGTTGCCTACCTGAGGAAGAAAAGGAACTCTAAGAGAAGACATCATTGACTTGGAGGAAAAGGAAAATCTCGACACCTAGCCACTATCCGGAATGCGAAGAGAAGGAGTGATCCCCCACTTCAAAAATAACCCTATTTATAGGGAGGAGCCCACCAGGAACCCAAACACCAGGACGCTTCACAACTGTCTCTCATCACATCCAACAATCATAATGCAAAATGTTCAAACCCTAAGGAAAACTTAAACTCAAATTCCTGCCGAAAACATGGAACATTCTGGAATCTACCACAACTCCTCAAGATCCAAAATCAACATACCCTCGGTTACACCTCAAAACCAGTACGATCCCGAGCATGACTCAACCAAAACCACCAACTACAAGAACCTCTTCAAGATTATGACCTTTCGAGCTTGCGAGGCAAGTGTACCATACAATATGGAGACCCCCTTGCTTGGAACAGTTGATCGAGACCTCCTTGGGTGACGTGGCTGATATGGATCTCAAAGATTCAATAAGCATCCCTTGATACAACATTATTAACATAATCACAATACAAAACGATATCCTAATTCCAAGATTAACCCGATAATTTATCCTAATCCAGACTTAGTATTGGAAGTCCACCACGAGCTTATAAATGTGCACACCAATCAAAGTAAAGGTACAGATTAAGACATCAAAATACTATTTATAACCTTCATTAATCAAAGATCGAAGATCTTGCAATATCCTTGATTAGAAGTGTGAAAAATAAAGTTTTTCTTGTAACTGCCATGTTGGTACTCCTATTCATCTCTATCTACAAGCTTAAGTCGCTAAATTAATTACTTTAAACCTGTGATATACTTATTAATGGAAACATTCTTTAATTAATCATTAAATAATTAGACAGAGAGTAATATTCTTAGAGAAGGTATCTGTCTATTTTTTTTTTCTCAAGTGGCATATAAAGTTAGAGAGGAAAAACTCCGTCGTTAATCGCATCGCTATTTAATTACCCTAATTTATTTTATTCATTTCGTACTAAACAGAGAGATGGTTCTATCCCTGAACTAATTTATTATTAGTGTGTTTTGTTGCTGAGTTCTCTCACCAATTTCGATTTTTTTAATTGATACTCTATATGGACACAGATAGATATATTTGCGTGTGTGAATTGTTGAAAAGTCAGTTTTGTTGTAAGTTGAAAAAGAAACATGACGGTCCATATACCTACGTGCCCGAGTTTAAACAAATTCACACCTTAATAATTTATCCTTATGCTTTACGATATCTTCGAACATGTGCGCATCATAGTTCTTATTATTTAGAACGAGTATACAAATAAGATGAGATAAAGGATTTGTAAAAGCTTTTCTTTTTTGGGTTTTTGGGTGCAACTTAAATGCAGCAAACTTTTCTACTACCATCATATATTTAAGTATGTTCGGATGATTTTATTATAAATATTTTTAATAAGATTATAAAAATAATTGTAACTAATAAAAATAATGGAATCAGTTTATGCCCATTAAAAATAAAAACCTAAAACAAATAGTTTGTGTAGTTTATGACTTGTAATATCACCTGTTATTTAAGTTTATAGACAGTGGATAATTTTTTTTATCACTTCAAATTGATAACTGACTTCGAAATTATTAATCTTGGATCATATTTTTTGCGATCTTGATCAATTTTTATTAATTATTTTATTTTAAATTTAGAATCTTTAATAACCTAATACTAGTTAGAGCTATAACAATTACATCAAGGTGTCACAGAACTAAGTATAAAAGGAAGCGTCGTATTAGATTTTTTTTAAAAAGAGATTAAAGTGTGTAAATATTATGAATCTTCTTTAGTGTTAACTTAACAGAATTTTAAACTTTAAAATGGATAATATTTGGAGTGTAGTAATTGACTCTATAAAGACTTAATGTCAAAACATAAATTATATTATGTGTGTTAATTTTTACTGAAAAAATTCATAAAAAAACTTATTCTTTTAGTATAAGTATATCAAAATATTCCATATTTATAAAACTGTTAAAACTATACCATTAGACATTTGAAATGTTAATGACATATATCAATAAATTATAAATACAATTCATACTATTCATTTTATGAGTATCGTAAAACAACTATACGAGTTATTTGTGAGTTATTATTTTTTAATTGTTAAATGATTTGAGGGTTACTTTGTTTCTTATTTTATTATACTTGCACACTTTTATATTGTATTTGAAGAATCGAAATGAGTCTCAATTTTTTAACTTTAGAATTTAAAATATGATTAAAAGGAAATTCTAAAAATGCCTCAGTATCCCCTTAATATTCTAGGTAGTGAAAATCCCTTTAAAGTTATCAAACAATTATTATTTTAATTCTTATTTTGGCAATGCCAAGTTCTCAAATGATCATATTGTTTGACGGCTTTCCACAACAAAGTTTGTTATTTTCTTTTTAGATATATTCTTTTTATATCATTACTATTTTGGCTTTTTTTTATTAATTTTTTACTTGTTGATAAAAAAACAAATTATTTTGGCTGCTTCGTGTCTCTATGTGATGGAAGAGAATAAGAATTTGTCCCTACGTTAGGTTTGATCATACATAGATACGATCATAAAAATCATATGAAACACAAGTTTTTCTCGAATAAATAACGTACCAAGCACATACTATTGTCTACGGGTGGTAAAGCAACTACAATATAATTTATCAAGAAAAAAAAGAGTATATAAAAGAAATAAACTAAATCAAACTTACCAATTTAATTTAATAGAAATAGTTAATAATTTATGTATTATTTCTTAAAATCCAATATTGGATCAAAATTAATTTAATCTGTTTTTGTCATTAAAGTTTTCTTAAACTTATACCTTTTTAGAATTTTCACACACACACACACACATATATATATATATACATTTAAATTTGTTTTGCAAAATTTAATTTTGATTTGTTTCAAAAATGAATTTTTTCATATACATTAACTAATTGTTAGTATATAGATTGGGATTGAAATTATTTTAAATATTGTTAACTTTTTAATAGATGAAAATAAATTAATAAATTTTGTCATCCAATTTGTTACGAATGTAAATAAAATTGATCTGATTTATGTTATTCCTTGTTCCAAATTGCAACATGTAAACCTTTTAAGGCTTTGACGTTATGCATGCCACTGATATGGTCTTACTGAACCTGAAAGTTTTTGGGCTAAGATTATGCCATTTTTGTTGCAAAACATGCATGAATCCGAATATATGTAGAAGCATAAAATGTGATATAGATAGAATTCTGTATGAAAAAGATGGTTTAATTTGGTTTTTATATTATGAGTGGACAATATTGAAGGGTCAAAATTCTTACCTGCCATATTATAATACGTTTAAACATATTCGTGCTTAGCCTTCATCCATATTTTGACAAATCTGGTTCTGCAGAATATTTTATCAGTGTTTCATAAACCTTGACTTCACGGCTAAAATTAGAACTCGTGTGTCACATAAAAGGAGTCTTCCATGAAAAGAATCTTTAGAGTCTCTGAAGTCTCTCTTTTTCTTTTATGGTAATTAAGCATCATCACAGTTAACCTCTTTTTTCAACTTCGGATTAGGTAAACGTAAACCAAACACCAGACATGTTTTGTTTTGTTTTTGTTTTCTGTATAGATGCGTGCACACACCGCAATAGCTAAAGAATAATTTTGATGGGACTAACAGAGCACCCAATTTTTAAGGCCTAACACAATTTTTCAAAACAACATCATATCAAATATTTATTCTTGTATATATTATTATCTTTAGCTTTTTAATTTCATATTGTATCTTTTTTAAAATATCTTCTTTGATTATTTATATCCTTTTATACTTGTTCTTTAATGAAATTGGAATTTGTTTTAGACAAAAGGTCAAAAGAGAATTTGATGCATTCAATTCCCAAAATGGTAATTTCAAAATGGCTTATAGTAACATCACTAAATAACAATCAAATTTATAAAAATAATAATTAATTAATATATTAACTAAATTAGATAATATTTTAGAAATTAAAAATTATTCACATTTAATGTAATTTTTATTATTAATAAAAAATTTATGAAAATAATTTTTAAGTTGATATTTAAATTAACTGTCAAGATTTTAATTATTAATATTTTATATTTTCAACTAATCCTTAAAAAATTAATAAAAACTAATTGAAAATATAAAGTAACTAATAAGTAAAAACTTGATAATTAACAATTTAAAAAATATTTTATAAAATTTTATTAACAATAAAAATTATTTTATATATTAATAATTTTTTTTCATTTATAAAATTATTTTTATTTTATTTAATAGAATAACTAATTAGTTTCTATTTAATATTTTTATTTACTGTGATTTTTAAGTGTTTGTTTATATATTTTAAAATAACTATTATGGATTTATTTTAAGCATTATGAGTCTTGTAAGATAAAATAATATATATATATATATATATATATATATATATATATAAAAAAATATTTGTGGAGCTTGAAGTTTTATGGGTTGAATTCCGCTAAGAACGACACATTTATTGGTCAGTTATACTTTCAGCATTTCTAACTGTTTAAACTTATTCGGAAAGTCCTTTATAATATCTCTTTCAATTATTGAATATGTGATGGCTGATATACTCAATCTTGATATCTGAATAGACAACCCAATCTTGAGTTAAGCAAAGAGACTTATCAATTAAAAGTTTTCAATTATTAGAAGTGTGGTCATATATCCGATATATAAAAGGTTACAAAATATTAATCTTGAATATAATTGAATATATCAGGTTAACAAAATACCTACTCATACACAATCTCCGAATCTTAGACATAAGATTAAAAAAATCTATAAGTAAAATCAACAAAATGTCTCAATATATTATTATCAATAGCATCCCATTAAGATTAATTCAATTTCAATTTTTTATTTATTTATTTATTTTTCTTTAATTTTTTAAATTATATTCATATTTTTATTGGATTTTCTATTATTAAAATAAAATAAAATAAAACACTACACTAAAAAATATAAACTAAATAATTTTTTTGCAGATAATAACATTAAAATTTGAAACTAAAAGTTGTACGTTAATATATTTTTCAAAATAATAAAATAAAAAATATAGTAATTAAATTAAAACACAAACATAAAAAGACTTACGATGGTAGTTTACCTTTATCTCTCAGAAGAAAATATAATTAACTTATAATGATTTATTTTTTAGTTCTTTTACTGAATAAACTTCTTCTTCTACTCAATTTGAGGTTGGACTATATCTTTTATTAAAAAGAAAAAAGAAATATAATTTATTTAAAAAGTTTGTTATATGAGTTATTAATAATTAATAGAGCGATTTAATAATATTAATTAAGACTTAGATAACATTTTATCTTTTATCTTCTAAATCTTACCTAATAAATTTAATCTTTAAAATTCTTTTCAATTGATTTCATGTATCACAAACAGATATAGGGTTATCTCTTATATTCTAAATCTTAACTAATATCATTTAATCTTTAAAATTTTCTCAATTGATTTCAAGTACCACAAAAAGATATATTGTTATCTTATCTTCTAAATCTTAACTAATATTATTTAATTCTTCAAATTCTCCTAAACTGGTTTCAATTACAACAAAAAGATATTCCTTTATTTTTTGCTAAGATTTTAGGTAATTTTATTGAATAACTCGTTAATGATTAATGCGCCCTATAACAAACTCTTTAGATAAATTATATTTACTTTTAAAAGGAAATAAGACACACAACTCCCAACCTCAAGCCAAGTAGACGAAGAAATTTATCCAATGAAAAAATCAGAAATAAATCACTATATAAATTAATTATATTCCCTTTTAATAAGAGATAATGGTACACAACCCCAACTTCAAGCCGAGTAAACAAGGCGAAGAGATTTATCCATTAAAAAACCAAGAAATAAATCACGATGTAAGTTGTGCCTAATTTTTCTATGGTCGTGTATGAAGACATTATATTTTGGAAGATAAATCATTATAAAAGTGTTAATAAGTTCCTTATATGCATGTGAAAGTATTGAAATTTGATGTTAAAAAACAACAAATGTAGGAAAGATTAAATACCTTGACAAACCATCCTTTAGCTTTTGCACAGTTCATTTTGATCATTCAGTTGCTTGACGTTCATTGTTTCATTGCTTCCATGTTTGAGTTTTAAGCGATTTACTTAGTTGGTGGTCAACCTTAGTTTATTTCTAAAGTTGCAATCTAGTCAAGTTAGACATTTTTAGTCAATGGTCAACCTTAGTTTATTTATAAGGGTGAAATCTAGCCAAGCTAGACCCGTTTTATCGACGGTCAACCTTGGTTTATTTCTAAGGTTGGAATCTAGCCGAGCTAGACCCGTTCAGTTGAGGGTCAACCTTAGTTTATTTCTAAGGCTGGAATCTAGCCGAGGTAAACCCATTCAGTCAATGATCTTAATTTATTCTAAGGCTGAAATCTAGCCTAGCTAGACCCGTTCCGTTGATTGTTAACCTTAGTTTATTTCTAAGGCTGAAATCTACCTGAGCTTGATCTGTTCAGTCGATTGTCAACCTTAGTTTATTTCTAAGGCTGTAATCTAGTTGAGCTAGAGCCGTTCAATTGATGGTTAACCTTATTTTATTTCTAAGACTGAAATCTAGTCGAGCTAGACCCATTTAGTGGATGTAGATTTCGCTTAGTTGTGTTGTTGTAGGATTTCGCCCAACATGTTGGGTTGTATATTTTTTCTCAGTTGTAGTAGATTTTCCCCAGTCGTGTTGTTATAGATTTTCTCTTAGTCGTAGTTAATTTCACCCAGTCGTGTCGGTCGTGCTGGGTTGTAAATTTTCTCTTAGTTGTAGTAGATTTCACCTACCCATGCTGAGTTGAAGTATTAGTAGATTTCGCCATTCATGCTGAGTTGTATATTTTCGTATGCTACAAGATCAATGCCTTCAACGAAAATGATGATGTCAAAACCAATTAAAAAGAAGTAAAACAGTTTCATTCTTGACCTCTTCCCTGGTTTTACCTTCTTGTTGTTCCAAAACAAAAGTGGATCTTTGAAGTGGAATTCACTAAATTATGGAGGCCTTTTCTCTCTATTTCTTCTCCTTTTCTCTATATATCTTCTCTTTTTTGCTTATGTTTCTTTTTACTATTTGTAATGGTGGCAGTGTCCTGTCAAGGTTCTTCGAAGTGGAATCATCAGAGGTGTTGTAGGAGAAATAAAGGAAGAGATTCTTTCGATTTTGCTGATGGAGGATTTGGTTATTCATGTCAAAGGGACATGAATCATGACAGTGTTCTCTTGTGGTGGCAGGAAAACTGTTACCTTGCCCCACGGTGGGCACCAATATTTTGGTTCAAAGTTTAAACGGCCTTAGGCCAGGTTGAGTCCTCTCATTAATCATGGTCAATGTATTTATAAGCCCGACTTAGTATAAATTATCTTCTAAATCTTAACTAATATAATTTAATCTTGAAAATTCTCTCTAACTAATTTCAAGTACCACAAAAAGATATAGTGTTACCTCTTATCTTTTAAATCTTAATATTATTTATTCATTAAAATTCTCCTCAATTGATTTCAAGTACCAAGTACCGCACAAAGATATTCCTTTATTTTTGCTAAGATTCTAGATAATTTTATTGAATCACTTTGTTAATAATTAATAGACCTTATAACAAACTCTTTAGATATTATATTTTCTTTTAAAAAGAAATAACAATGCAGTTACAATTGTCAAAACACATCAATTTAACATTATCAATTAAGTCAATTTTTTTTTCAATCGGGTTGGTGGATCAACCTTGTTCATCGTGAGTTCAACTTGGTTAGACTAGATTATAGGTGGATTGTGTTCAACTTTTTTTATATTACAAATATATTTTTATTTCAAGCCTTGTCTACCTTGAATCTATGATGTATGAGTTGATTTGTGAATTTAATCTTTTTTATGACAAACAACTAAATAACAAATCAAAGACAAAGAAATAAGCAACACATTTTTTTTTAACTTACAAGAATATATAAAAAGAACACCAATAAAAATATATAACTGTTTCTGCTAGGGAGATGAGACCTAGAGAACTATTGAAGTCTTCTTCTCCTTCCTTCGGTCGAGCAGGTGACTGGGTGATGAACTGGGATTCTTCTCGTCTTCCTGCTTATTCTTCGGCACTCGGGACTCGGTCGTCGGGTGAACACCGGATGGTGGGGGTACCTGCGAAGGCACTCCGACGCTCAAGTCAGTAAAGCGGGTGGTCAGCTCTCAGGTAGGTGAACAGTAATAAAT
>Ga0123342_1010649_pt1 | contig 10426 bp, 5 predicted proteins | sample Turbeawhitnodule_FD_89960 | JGI IMG/M metagenome (GOLD analysis project Ga0123342, IMG submission 89960) | Root nodule microbial communities of legume samples collected from Mexico - Turtle bean Mexico white nodule | ecosystem: Host-associated > Plants > Roots > Nodule | place: Mexico: Nepantla... | reverse complement strand
TTTTTTTTTTTAATACACCCCACAAAAAAAATGTCACTTCTATAAGGTGGGTGTTTTTAAGAAAAAAAATAAATTTTTTGTTTTTTTTAAACCCCCCCCCCACTACTTATTTTTTAGGATAAAAAAAAAAAGGGGGGGGGGGGGGGGGGAGCTGGGTAAATTGTTTATAAATTGAAAATTTAAAAGGTATAATGAAAGCCAAAGAAGAATCACAAAAGGAAGAAACTAGGGAAACCAAAGCACAAAACTGATTTAGTTTATTTACAGAAAATCAACCCGTTGTTTTTGCGATTCAACCAGTTGATTTTATCAGCAGCGAGTAAAAACAACTTTAAAGCAGATTTAAAAAGTTCAGGGAAAGAGAGAGATAAGCACACAAGCAAATTTATACTGGTTCACTCTTATCCCAAGAGCTACATCCAGTCCCCAAAAACCACTCAGAACTCCACTATGCAATCAATCACTGATTACAAAACACACACACCTAAAAGAAGTGATCTTGAACCTCTCAAGAATACACATTTCTTTTGGCAACTACACCACAAAACTCAGAACAACCTTTGATTCTACACACACACCACAAGTATTCTAGAAATACAACAGATAAAGTGAAAGGATTACATCTGATTAAACTCAAATCAAAAGATCAAACAACAATCATATTCCACTCTTTGAGAAAACCCAAAAGCTTAAAGTAAATCTTTGAAAACTTAAGTCACTTTGTCAAATCTAAATTCTCCAATCCGTGTTCTATCTCTTAGGAGCGTAAAACAACCTGTATATACTCCAAAGGTTTGTTAAAAACATTTAAAGCAGGAGCCAATTCAGTTTTAAAACATTTAAAACAGATTTACCAAACTTAACAAAATTATGTTATGGATTTTCAAACAAAAAAAATCGGTTGAGATCACGAAAACAACCGATTGAATTGGTTTAACAGCAAAGTCAAATAGTTTCAAATCCTTTTCAAAACCCACTAAGTGTCAAACAATCGATTGAAACAATAAAACAACAGGTTGTTTTTTCACTTCTTTAGAAAAAACTCTTTTTCAAAAAGGTTTTGATTTAAATCAGATTTGGATTCTAACCAAAAGTGGATTTACAAATTCAACTACCCAGAACCAACACACTCAAGCTACAACTAAGCCTTCAGCCAATCTTCATGTATTTGGAGACATCAAAGCCCTTGTTCAACATATATTCCATTTGTTGATCCTTAACCCAGTGTATTTCAGCCCCGTAATAGCAGTCCACATAAGGAGCAATTTCCATATCTACCCCTTTGACATGTGAATACATGTTCTCCCCATCAATAAGTAGATTTGTGTAGAATACCTTTATAAGATCTGGATAAGTGTTCCTAGACATCTCAAGAAACCTTCTTATTTTCTGATCTTTCAAGACATTCCTCACATCCTTGAGATTCTGCTCCTTTAGCCAGTTGAAGGATATCAATTTTGGGTTATTGATGGCTTTTCGGCTTGACTCATACATAAAACTTTCAATTTTCTCATTGTCACCTGAAAACCAATTTTCAAGATGTCCAACCCTTTAGGTAGCACATTTTTTCTTCCTTTTTAGTGAGGGGGGATGAAAAGGCCATAATGCATAAATGAATTTGTGAAGAGGCAGTGCAAACAACCAATTTTAAGTGAGGTTGCAGAAAAAAAAATAGGTTTTTATATAAAAAAATACAGTTGAAATCTCACACATATATAAGAAGAAAAAGTTGACCAAGATAAATTGGCTTTTAGTGAGTTGTTTTTCCAACGAAAAAGAATCTTTAGTAGAGGGAAAAAGGTAGTGTGTCAGTCCTAATAGAAAAAGCAACAGAAAACTTGACCATTCATAAGAAAACTTGAATTTCCAAGAAACTATAGAATATATTCCTTTATGATCAGAATATATCCCTTTATGACTAGATTCTAAGACACATTTATTGCATATTTCACCAACAACTGGTTTTGAAAAGCAGAAACAGTTGTAACCATACGAAATCAGTCATACCAGCTTTATTCAGAGGTGGCAGAGGCAAAACAACAAGTTGTTTCATACATTCAACCGGTTGTTTTACTGTGACAGCAAGTGAATATTTTTCAAAACTGATTATCTTCCAAAGTGATGAGGAATGCATTGTGCAATTTATTCATACCTTTGCACAAAAATAACCTCAACAAACTTAATCTAGAAAAAACATTTAGATGTTCAATTGGTCATACGAGGCACATGCATAGGATGAGAATGTACAAGTTACTTTACATGGGTCATGAATCTATTTGACATGTCAAGATCATATGTAAGATGTATACACTTGAAACATAAGGACAATCATTGCTTTGGTTGGTTTTCCCATAGCACCTTTTCTTTGATCTCAATGTTTCCTTGACTGCCAAGAATACCTAAAAGAGAGAAATTAAGAAGCAAGGTTTGGTCCCCTTATGAATTTGGGTCCATGGGCATTAACTGGAACATTAGGAACCTTAGAAACCTTAGGAACCCATTTCAAAATACCTTTGGGAACAGAAAACCTCCTCACTTTGCAGAACTAATAGTGTGACCCCTTTGCATGTAATAAAAGAAAATTTCAACCGGTTGTTTCGACAAAACAATAGGTTTTTTTCAAAGAAAGTTAAGAAAGGTTTTTAAAATGGTTTGTTCTTGCTGTTAGGATTAAACCCCCAATCCAGCCTTGCCAAAAATACAGTTTTGAGAAGTAAGAATAGTTTCATGATTGGGATTGGCCTTTGGAAAACTTGTCCATAATTTTTAAAAGATAGTGAACATTCTTTTGAAGAGATTCACAATTTTCATAAAATCTTAAATCAACAAACTTATAAGAAGAGTTTTGGTAAATCATTTCCAGGTTTTCAAAATCAGTTTTTGAATTGCTTAACTCTTCTTCTAAGGTCTTGATTCTATTTTCCAACCAATTGTTTAATCTTTTCAACCGATTATTCAATAGGGCCAGCCTGTTAGCTTTCTCATGAGTTTATTTGTAGGCATCAAGAAGTTGGCTATAATTCTCAAAATTAATAAAGGTGCTTGAACTTACATTGTTTGATTTTTATTCTTCCTTTTCCATCAAACACATATTGGCTTCTTCGTCTTCCTTTGATGATGAACTTGAGGATGAATCATCATTATCTTTCCAAGATATGTAGGCTCTTCTTGCTTTTCCTCTCTTTTCAAACTTCTTGTTAGCCCTTTTCTCTTCACTCTCATTTTTTGGACAATCAGCCTTGATGTGACCCTGTTTACCACATCGAAAACAAGTATAGTTTGTAGAATTAAATTCATTGACTTTCTTGCTATTATACCTGTTTGATGGTAGATTCTTGTCCCAACTGTTCTTCTTCAAGAACCTGCCAAATTTTCCGGTGAACAAGTTAAGTGTCTCATTATCACTGCACTCACTTGACTCTTGAACACCCTTTTGATCAACATCTCTTAAAGTTATGCTTTTCACATGCTTTTCTTCATTTTCTTGGTCATTAATCTGGTTCCTCTCAAGCTCATGCTCTCTTAGCTTTCCAAACAAGGAGGCAATGGTCAATGTAGTCAAAATCCTTGGATTGCCAAGACCTATCCAAGCATTTGAGGATCTTCATGTTCAACTCCTCCCTTTGATTGCCAAGACCTATTCGAGATGGTTTCTCCTTTAAGCATCTTAAACATTTCATACTCTTGGATCAAGGCATGCTTCCTTGCCCTCTTCACATCAGTTATTCCTTCATGGGTAACTTCAAGAATGTCCCACATCTCCTTTGCAGATCCACATTGAGAGACCCTAAAAAATTCATCTGAATTCAAAGTAGAAGTTATAATGTTCTTTGCAATGCAATCATATTGGGCCTTTTTATTTTCAATCTTAGTTCAATAAAAACATCATCCTTTCCAAGCTTAGGTAATAAAGGGTCATTTGTGATTGCATCCCAAATTCCTCTATCAATTGATTCAACAAAAAATTTCATTCTTACCTTCCAAAATTGATAGTTCAGTCCACAAAATAAAGGTGGCCTGTTTATAGATGCACCCTCCCCAAAGGATTGTTTTTCAGCCATTTTTAAAAAGGTTTTAGGATCGAAACTTGATTAAATTTCAAGAACTCAGCTCCTGATGCCAGTTGTTAAAATTAGTGGCCTAAACAAAAGGGGGGTGAATAGTTTTCACAAGATTTTCGCAAAGTTTGGAAGCAGAGTGAAAAGTTTTGAAAAATCAACCAATTGATTTTCTGTTCAACTTAATAAATTTTTTGTTTTAAGGTTATTTATTGAAAATCAACCTGTTGTTTTCTTGAAACAATCGGTTGTTTATACCAGCAGAATATAAAATAGAGTTAAAAACAGTTAATAATAGAAGAGATATAGAGAATCACACAAGAGGTTTATACTAGTTCACTTTTAACCAAGAGCTACATCCAACCCTCATCTAACCATTGGGAATTCACTATGTAATCAATCATAGATTACAAAACACACCAAGAGTGATGATCTTGAACCCCTCAAGAACGCACACCACTCTTTCACAACAACACAGTTTTCATAAACAATTTCCTGAAACTGCCTTATACAAGAACACACAGAAGTACAATGTTCAAAGTGAAGAGAATAGAATACACTTGGGCTTTACAAAGCTATAGTTCAAAAGTATACAAAACTCAATCCTATTCCACACACTTGTGATGATCCAAAGCTCTTGATTTCTTGAAAAACGTTTTTAAGAATCTCTCTTTCTTAGAAACAAAAGAATGCCAAACAACCTTTTTATAAACTCAATCAAGTGGTCAAAGTTGTTAGATTAGAAACCAAAAGCAGTTAGAAGCATTTAAAACAGTTTAAAACACATAAAATAATTCTGTTATAAAAACAACAGTTTTTTTTTTCAAAACATCAAGTTGAAATAAATTTTCTGTTAAGGTTTTCATAAAATCAATTAGTTGTTTTATTGAAATTACCGATTGTGTCTGTTTGTCAGCAAAGAGAAAATAAAGCAAAGCTTTTCCAAATCATTTTAAAAACCACTAAGTGTCAAACAACAGGTTGTTTCGATAATTCATCATGTTGAAAAACTTGCCTTATCCTCAATTCCTTAAGTAACAGCTTTTTCAACTGGTTGATTTGAAAAACAACTGAATAAAAATTTCTCATCTTTTAAGAAAACATTTCTTTCAAAAGAGATAAAGATCAAATGAGCTTGGATCATTTCAAGGAGTGAATTAACAAGTTAAAAACTACTAGACAACATACACGCATCCACAGGGTCTTCAAGCTTTCCACACAGATTTGGAGACATCGAAGCATCTTGTTCAACACCTTCCATACAAAAATTTGTGAGGGTCCAAAGGTGTTTACTTGATCAAGTTCGTCTTCTTCCCATCATTTTTTGTTGTTTTTTGATTGAGTTCCTGATGTGAATTGATTTTAGGATTATTCATTTGATTAGTGACACTTTACTTAGATTTAGATTTTTAGACAAATAAAGGTGAGAAGCCTAAGGAAAATTCCCACTGGACATTAACTTAACAAGTGTTAAGTAGATGTGAAGGTTCACTTCCATAAGACCAAAGGAAAAACACAATTAATGGTGATAATGAATGACAAATATAGGTGCTGAATTTTAACAAACACAAGATGTGCAAGAACATGTACCGAATTGAAATTCAAGAACAATAACAAGAACAATACATATTTTGCAATTGAAAATAGGAATGGAAATGGAATGGAAAAGAGATAAGTGAAAGGAAACTTAGGAGATATGGAATTGTGAGGAAGCACGCCACTTGGATGGTGAATTGAATCCAAGATAAGTGTAGATGCCGCCACTTGAAAGCTCACAACACTCACAAGATAAGACCAATTTAGGAGGAGAATCTCTCACTCACAATTCTAACACAATTTGTGTATAGTAACTTTACTCTTCGTTCAACATATGAATACATGAGGTAGGCCTCCCTATTTATAGATTTAGGAGTGTTGGAAAAGAAGAAAAGAGGGTAGAATGGGAAAAGAGAAAAAGTGGGCAGCCATAGGGTTTGACTAAGTCAATCCCGTATTCTAGGCTTATCATTCTAGAAACTAGGTCAAAATGCCTTCAAATGGACTAGGAACAAGCTAGAATGCTACCCACACCCCTTACTATGCTAAAGGCACTTTATACTAGCTTATTTCTACTATTTGGACCCCACAATTGAGCCCAATTTATTTATAACATTTTCTAAATATTTAAGAAGACTAGTAGAAAGAACTTCAAGTGCTCTGGACCTTGCCCATTCCTCCTACTTATGAGGTCTTCCTTTACTTGTTGAGATGACCCTTCATAGTTGGCATCATTGATCATCTTCTTGTGGACTTGTTTTTGTGGTCTTTGTAGGTTTGCATTAGTTCCCTTCTTCGTTCTTTTTCATTCTAATGCAATCCTAGCTTGCATTGCCTTGTTCTTTTGGTTTAGATATTTGGGTGAGGAATATGGAGGGAATTTGTGGTTTAGATGGGTGATAAAAACCGTGAGTTAAAGGTGCAATGGAGAATGAAAATGGGGCTTAGAAGAGGTGAGGCAAACTCCTACGAAATTTTAAGCTAGTCACCAAAACTAGTGCTAGCAAATAATGAGCAAAGAAGACAAGATGTGCACAAATTTGGGCAGTAATTCTTTAATTAATTGTAAGCTCATGTACAGTAAGGCTTGCACTTGTATTTATAGTGCTAAGGGAAACCAAAATGCAAACTTTAAACCTAAAAACTCTTCACTCATAGAAGGATAAGTGGTTTTTTCTAATTGGAGCAAATCCTCTCAAATTAGAGGTTGACAAGTATCATCCTCTAATTGGAGATAATCCTTTCCATTCCCATCAAGACAATTGACATTTTGGTATTGATGGGAATCTTCTCCATTGAAGGGATGACATGTGGACCTTCATGCCTTCCTTGCCACTCCATGCTTTCAATTTGCACTCTAGTAATTTATTTGTGCACCTTAGATGGTCTAGAGTTGTATTGGGTCCAAGGAGTCCCAATTGTAACTCTAGCTAGATTTTTTTCTTTCTATTTACACCCTATTCTAATTGGCTTAATACATGTGATACAATCCAAGTAGTCAAGAAGATGACCAATGATTCAAGAGACAATTCACATTGTGAGCAGTCATCTCAATACTCAAGACAAGGTCCCACCAAATATCAGACGAACCTTAGAAGAAGAACTGGGCATAGACCAGAACATTAAATGTTCTTTCTTCTGGTCTTCTTAAAAGACAAAAACATGTTTGTGAATAATTTGGCCTCACTTTGACGGTTCAAATAGCAAAATAGGCTAGAGTAAGTTCACATAGCATAAAAGGAAGTGTACTTAGCGAAATGGGCTACCTAGAATTAGGGTTTTTAACCTACCTTTGTCCATTTTACCCTTCCCCATCTTGCCCACCAAGGCACCTATTCCTATAAATAAGGTGCCTTGCCTTATGTATTCACAACTTGATTTTAATAGTAAAGAAACTCTACAGGAGTGATTTTGTGAGACTTGTGAGCTCATGTTAGGTCTTATCTTGGGTGGGTAATATCTCAAGTGGCAGCTCTAGTCATCTAGGTCTTATCTTGATTGGATAATATACCAAGTGCTGGCTCTTGCATCACTCATCTTGGAGTCCCTCTGCTCCAAATGGTGTGACATCCTCAATTCTTCCTGAGCTCTCTCTATCTCTTCATCTTTTCCTTTATTCCTCTTTGCTTCATCTTTGCGCCAACCATCTTTATTTTCAGTCCATATTTTGCCATATTCACCTTTGTTTATGTTAGTTTCTGCACCTTCATCATCATAATCACTATATAATTATTTGCTTTTCTCTTTACCCTTCTGAAGTAAACCTTCACACTTAACCACTTGGTTAAGTTCGTGTCTAGTGAGAATCTTCTTTGAGTTTCTCACCATAATTGTTAATCTAAAAAAAAACATAAACAAAGTGCAACCAATAAAAATGTACAATCCTAAAATCAACTCACATCAACATGGCCCATGAAATTGACCCAAGAAAATGGACCAAATACAAGCCCAAAATAAAGCCTATGCTACTCTATACAATTTTTACAAGACTAAAGAAATTGGAAGAACATACAACAATTAATTGTCTTCGAGAAGAGAGTCTTTCGAGCTACTTCTTCTTCTTCTTCCAATCTTCTATAGTCATGGCTCTTGTTAGGGGGGCAACATGAGTTCTTTCAGATAGTCCTCTATGAAATTTATTTAATGCATTCTACAAAGCTTGTTTCAAAAAATTTATTCTATAATTCCTATTCTGGAAATTTTGTTTCAAAAATCATGCTCTAGAAATTCTAGAAAGCTGAAATATTTTTGGAACAAATAATCTAGAAGTCACTTTTACAAAGGATAAAATTGTAATTTTGGAAATTATGGGGGTGTAGTTAGAAGTTATAGGGATGCAAGAAGTAAAAGTCCAACCAAACACACAACTTGAGGACCAAATGACAAAATAGGTAAATGAATTGGGCTGCAACATATAAGATGTGTGTGCCGAAGATATGGCTCAACATGCACAAGGTAAGCGAGGACGACTACCATAACTTTGGGAAAATGGAATGGAACAAAAGGGTGATTTTTAGCATTTTTTAACATAAAAAAATCCAAATTATTCTGTTGGAAACATTCCAAATTGCATGGTCTAAAAATCTATTTCAATTGTGCAATCTAAAACTAAAAAATTATTCCAAATTACATAATCTAAAAACGTATTGCAGATTAATGTGAAATATATTAGGCAATCCAAAAACATATTTTGGATTATGTTTTGAGAATACATTTTTAAATTATCTAATCCAAAATACATTTTCGGATTACGCATTCTAAAATCCAAAAATATATTATGAATTATATAATCCATAATGTATTTATAGATTATGCAATCTTAAATGTATTTTCAGATCCAAAGTTATATTTTAAATTGTGTAATTCAAAACATGTTTCTGAATTCCACAATCCAAGCATAAACATTTTAGACATTTCCAACATCCATATGGAGGTGGGTGCAAGAAGTAATTGCCATAATGAAATAGCAAACATTCAAACCCAAATGTATAGATGTCCTCAAACCAATTGGACTAGAAAGAAACAACCTTTGTGACCAACAAATAATTTCAAGCAAATTTGGGGTTTGGGGTTTCTAAATAGGACAAAGAGAAAAGATATGAGAGAAAAATCTAACAGTAATGTATGCAAAGCCTTTGACAACAAAAGTAAGAGTAATTGGTCGGACATAGACAAATGGTTTAGAGTTGCATTGGGTTTAAGGAGGAGAAACTATACTATTTTTCCTATATTTACACCTTAAACAAACTAACAATTAATTCTGTTCGAGAAGATAATCTTTTAAGTTTCTTCTTTTTTTTGAATCTTCTAGTCATGATCCTAGGTCCTAACATGAATGGTCCTTCATCACATGTAACGCATTCCCGAAAGAATTGTTCAGAATGAGTTTTCTCTCCTTCTTCTTCTTCTTTTACAGTGAAGAACGAAGGTGCAATAATGATGATCTAGAGGTAACAACAATGGCAACCACGACAATAACATGGCAACAACGACAATAACATGATGGTGTAGTTAATGGAGTATTTTAATATTTTTCTTTTAATATAACATGCAATTAGTAGTAATGGAGTGGAGGAAGAAAAAATCCTTTAGCTATTACACTTCTTTCTGACACATCGTTGTACTCTCCACAGCAGAGAGACATTGCAGATTTTAACTTTGCCCAATTAGTTACTATTTTTCTTTTAACTTTTCATAATAAATATTCATTTTAAATAATTGAAATTTACACATTAGTAAAAAATTATTAAATAAAATTAATTTAAAAGAAAAAATTAGTTACTATATTGATTAAATTATATATTTTTTATAATTTTTTATTATTAATATTAAAAATAATTTCTATTATTAAATAAAAATTTTAAACTAGTCTTTAAGTTTTTTTAAGTTAGTATTAACTAGATTTTAATTACCAACTTTAATACTAATATTTTAAGTTATCAATTTTAATATCAAAATTTTAGTTATAAACTTTAAAATTTAATGTAAAAGTTGAATATTTTGTCCATATAACCGACATAAATATTGACTACTTTTTTAATTTTGTTTATCTTAAAACCAAATTAAAACCAGCTGTAATCTAAAGTTGATATCGTAAAACTTATGAGCTATTTTATTTTTATTTTTTATAATTGACATAGATATATTGCTTACTATTTATATATATAACCATTTTGTGGTTAAATAAACATGCAGAATTTTGAAAGCACAAAATCTTCAGGGTACTCTCCCGCCGGATCTATATAAGTTGCCTTACCTTCAAAAACTGTATATAATTTCAAACTTTACTCACATTGAATCACAAGTCATGAATATATATATATATATATATA
>Ga0123342_1010648_pt1 | contig 10426 bp, 8 predicted proteins | sample Turbeawhitnodule_FD_89960 | JGI IMG/M metagenome (GOLD analysis project Ga0123342, IMG submission 89960) | Root nodule microbial communities of legume samples collected from Mexico - Turtle bean Mexico white nodule | ecosystem: Host-associated > Plants > Roots > Nodule | place: Mexico: Nepantla... | reverse complement strand
TGATATAAACTCATCTCTTTTTTTAAAAATTGTCAGAAACCCCCCTTTAAAAATCCACCCCCCCCCCCCCCCCCCCCCCGCCCCCCCGCCCTCTAGTTTAAAGCCATCTTTTCTAACAAAAAATGATTCAGTAAAAGGCCTATGGGCAGAAAAGGTTCCCAACATGTTTTAGGGATACCATTGCACACCACAATTGTCAATGGGAGAATCCCCTTTTAGCCTTACCTACGGGGAAGATGCCATGATACTTGTAACTCGGTGAAGTGTTGTGGTGAAGGTTAAACTTTTAAGAATAACACAATTTTAATAACCTGAGGACCAACCTAGATCTCATACATGAGATAAGAGAAGAATCCAGGTTAGGGAAGAAGCCACGAAGCACATGGCAGCTCGTTGGTATAACACCTGAGTAAAGGCCCGATCATTCTATAAAGAAGACCTTGTATAGAGGAAGGCCAGCGAGGAAAGAAAAGAAAAAATCGAGGGAAAACTCTCACCCAATTGAGACGACCCCTACAAGATAATAGATACCCTGCAAAATAAGCTCGAGGAATTAAGTGGAAAGTTAATTCCAAGGACATGGAATATAACCCACTTGAAAATGTATTATAGTTTAACAAAGATGATGCACTTTTTTTCCTCAAACTCGGGTTTTTCCCTAATGAGGGTTTATTGGGTGAGGTTTTAACGAGACACATCTCGAAATAAACTATTTATAAAAAGGTACAATGTTACTTAGTATGCAAAAAGAAATAAGTTCAAACGCGAACACTATCAAGCATAGGAAACGAGTTCAAACACGAACACGACCAAGCATACGAAACAAGTTCAAACACAAACAAAAGGCAACCAAGCATATCAATAAGTTGAAACATGAAAAGAATGCGACCAAGCATACAACTAAGTTCTAACCAACACGGAAAAAAAAGGCAATTAAGCATATATCTAAGCAAGAAACCTTGTTTATAGATACAAAAAAGAGATATTGTTCAAATATAAGGATTAGTCATCAATAAGATGATCGTTTACCACATCCTTGCTCAAATCAAAATCATCAACATTAATAGAGGGATTGAAGTGAAAGGCTTGGAGCATGGATTTCTTAAAGCCTTCAGTATAGTCGAGTAAGGAGGACTCCACTAGATCAACATTAATGGTTTTAAGGGCTTCCTCACGACCCTTACTTTGTTTGAGCTCTCCTTGCAAGTGCCCAAGACTTTCCTTGGTTTGGAAGCACTAATAACCTCCAACTCCATCTGAAGCAAGTCATTATCAACCTCTAAACTCTCCATCTTATTCTTAGTTGATGAAAGAGTTTCTTCAACATCCAACTTTTGCTTGGAGAGATCTTGAAGTCGATCTTCCAGTTCTTTAATTTGGGCAGACGACTCAACAACCTTAACAAAGACTCCTTCTTAGTATTACATGATGGCCATACATCTTGCCATCATGATCATGGCTGAGTCAATACTCTCTATCGGCCCCGCATGTTGACATGCCACAACGAGTTTGAATGAGGATCCAAGGAGGACATATGATCCAACCTTGCGAAAGGACCATCTTTGCTCCTTATCATCATAGCAGGCAAAGGACTACTCAACATGTTGGGTGGTGGAGGTCCTTCGACGACTATTTTGCTCCTCTTGAGTAGGTTGAAATCGATAATGCACCCTTATCCAAAGAGGGAGCCCCCTTTTGGGATCAAAGCGCCTTAAAGTCGAAACCTTTACCCATAAGTTCTGCATACAGAAAAATGAAGTTAGAAAACTAAAGCAGGAAATTAATAGGATCCCAAAGCATGAACCTTACCCTGAAAAGAGGCAACAGGGTCCTCAGTGATTGGTACTCTTAAGAGACGTTGGTTTCTAATAGGTCAGGATAAACTCTTAAGGATTGAGATGTCCAACCTCCCCTCATCATTGAGAAAGTGTTCTGCCAAAACAAGGGAAACTTGATAGAACCATCTATGTGGTAGAAGATCATCCTCGTAAGGTCTTGGTTACTTAGAACCTTGAAAAAATGACTCTTGAAACTTTTGAAGAAGGAGGAGTACAGGGTGAAAAGAGGACCATGTTGGTCACCATTCAAAAACACCCAACAAACCTCAGGTCATGCTTTAATTGATAAAAATACATAAACTTATTTGCAGTAGGTCGATTATACAAGTATTCACAAAGTAGCTGGAATAGCTTCAAAAAAAGCCCAGTTGTTAGGGTGAAGCTGGCCCGGTGCTATGTTCATGACGGTCAGCATACCACACTCAAAAGGGGTCAAGGGAAAGGTGACTCCTAACTCTTTGAAAATATACTCATAAACATAAGTGAAACTCGAATAGTCCCCGGTAGGACCTAAATAAACCATTATTTGAATCACATGCCTCTCCCTTGACATATTGTTTCATCTTCTCAATGCAAAAATCATAAACACTAACCAACTCTTCTACAAGGCGGACAGAGGTGAAATCAAAAACTTACACCTCGCCAGAGACCCAGAGGTAGTTACTGTTGGGAACAGGGGAAAATCTATCCTTACATTTCCTATAGGTTTCACTAAGGGTCATCTTCTATTTAGGCTTCCTCTCTTCAGGTTCCCATATTACAATGGAGGTTGAAGGAGGGTTTACAAAAACTTCCTCCAAACAGCTAGACATAGTCTGACTCAAGGAAGACTCATTATCTAAAAGAGCAATATCTTGAGGGGAAGGAATAGGATTAACAGCAACAGGGGAAGCAGAAGGTAGAGATGAAGACGCCATAAGAACGTACGTAATGTGAAAAAGCAAGGAGCATGCAAAGGAAGAAACCCTTTGTGAAGTAATGGATGCAAGAGAAAAGACAATGTAAGGGAGAAGCGCAAACGATGAAGGGAAAAGGTAAACTTTGAGCGCGAAAAAGTATCAACTCAAAAGGTGTCAAAAGATGATTCAAGAAGGAAATAATTAGGGAGAAATTAAATAGACGTGACATTAACTGCCACAATTATGATGCATTGTAACTGTAGAACACACACCTGGTATTCAATATTTCAAAAAATAAATGGTTTAGGTGGGATCGACCTACCCGAATTGTTAAGAGGATCATCTCTCCTGATAACCACCGAGCTGACAAGGATCAAACGCAGCTCGGGTACTTATTAACTCATTCATTCCTCGATAATTTTTCACCATAGTATCACCTTGGCTTCCGAGCTGAGGGGGCTAGTGTACCCGTCATAAAGACGGGAATATCTACAGCTCGGGGTAACTATGTATATCCCATAGCCGAGCTCTCATTGCCATCATTGGCAATTATGAACAAAACGATCTACTCAAAGAGCCTTTATTGCTAAGCGACTATTTATGAGACATAAATGGTCATCACATTTTTATACTACCTTCTTTGTACTCTTACTTAAACATCGAATAATCTTTTTCATGTAGACCTTCTCCTTTATCTGGAGACTAGCTAAAAGCGAATTTAATAAGAAATATCAAGATTTTTACCAAAACACGAACAATACATATAAAAAAAAACCTTGTTTGGTATTAAAGATGTGTTTCCAATATCATAACAAATAATAAAATTCTTTTCCAAAGAAAATATGTTATTTAGATCATCCCAGATTTTGTTTAGCAAGATAATAAAGCGTATTATTTTTGTCTTATCTTAGGAGACCATGGAATGCCACATCTAAATTTTCATAATTTTAAATCTACAAAATTAGGATCATTTGACGCTGCTCCTCCACCCTTAACTTAATCTAATATTAATTGTTAATTTAGAATCCTGCAAATGTAATAGTTATAGTGCAAATAATTGGGTGATCATAGTTGGAACCGACCACATTTGAAAAATCATTTAGGCTCATACGTGTAACTTTAGCCAGCTGTTGTTGTTATTGGTGGTGCAGGTGCTTGGGTACCTGTTGGTCGGGGATAAGGGTGCGTAATTTGGAATTTTTTAGTTGCAAAGATGACGAAATTAACAAAGAGAATGTTGTTGGAAGCCAAAGTCATGGTGTGATGCTGTCTGTCTCTGCTAAATTTAAAGGACTTAAATAAACAAATTCTTCAACACATTAAAAACAGATAAGTCAGATCTAGAATCGGGCATTGATTCACACATTCTTCGATTTGAACTGCTTGTCAAAAAATTTTAAACTGTCATAAATTTGCCCCTAATTACTTAATGCAACAATACTAGAGCTACATACTGATACATAGAGAAAGTAAGAATGAGAGTATATTATGATGTAAAAGAATAATAATGGCTTTATTCTCATCCTGTACAATTCAATCACGCTATAATGTTAATTTTGCTTCCTACTCTAAATCTGAACGCTTAAACTTAAAAGGGGCATATTGGAATCTACAACAGAACGTGTTGGGTATACTATCAGGTGACAAGCTATGCACAGAAGACTCGAGATATCGTACTTGAGTCAAACCCCACAGTACATGTTAGGATTTTTAATGTATTGGATAATGATAATGATAATTACACATATAACTTTCTGTTGCATATCTCATACGCATTCCGTGGGGGACGAGTTGTTGAGTAGACTCAGATTATCAAAAGTTTCGTCAAGTCATCCATATGCGAGAAATGAGACAAACCATATTTACAACTACCATTATCGCTCATTCAAATGTGTCCTCATCACCTCGGAGTGTCCTCACAAAACTGACCCCTGATTTCACGGAAGGCCAAACCTCATAGAGGGACAAGTGCTATAGGGTTTTAACCGCAGTCTGGTTTGTGCATACGCAAGAGCACATAGATTCCTTTCCAAAAAGCCTTTTCTCACGGTTAATCATCAATTTAATCAATGGCAGTTTTTTTGAAACTTGGCGCCAGATCTCATTAACTGTCCCGTTGGCTTCTTCATATTCGAAGTATCGCTTAACCTGAAACAAGTTAAACTAAATTAAAGCCTCCTGTAACCAGGGGAAATCTTCAAAATATAATCAAGCTAAAATGAAAGCTCTTAATCAAACTTCGCATACTAAAGTTATAAGTACCATAGCAGAAAAACAATGAGAAATTAGCACCCTCTTACTGATGAAAAGGTAATAATTAATTAGTTCAGTTAAATAACCATAACGAGGGAACTTGTCTTCCGATCAATACATCATCACTGTATACGAGTGCACAAAAATAAATAAAGAATGAGAGAATCAGGAAAAGATAATGCAATAACTATAAGTTGCAATATCAATCAAAGTCCACCACATATCTTTCTATGTACTGATTCTGTCATACTTTACAAGAGATTAAAAACTGCAACAGGTGGAGTGAAAGAAAAATGTAGTTATAGCACCCAAAAACATTATAGCAAAAATAAATTATGATGCACTACTAACCTCCTTTAGTTCTTTTTGGTATTTTAAGACTCTTTCTAGGGACAGAGCTCTCAATTTTGACACCAAATATCCTGGCTTTATAGCTGAAGTAGTTTCTACAAACACAGCAAATTTTCTGTAGTCTATAGTATCTTCAAAAGGCAACTCAATACTATCACTGACAATGACTGGAATGCACAAGCTAACTATGGCATCAAACAGTCGGCAGGCTGAAGGAGTATCTCCTGCAGGATGTAAACAGAACTTTGATGTATGCATTCCTTGCGAGGCTGCCCGCCGACTCTCTCTGGATTGTGCTCCATGCTTTATTATGACATCCTTCTCATTTTCAAGAATTTGAAAGAGTGTATCACGGATTTTCCCTCCCTGTAAAACAGATTTGAAGAAGAAAGAATCAATACAAGAAAAATAAACCATTCAAATCAGCGGCGATGTTCTGATTATTTAAGCACATACAAGGAAAACAACACTATTACAGCATCATGCTAGAATATTTAAACGAAAACACAATGAGGAAACCTAATGTAGATACATAGTGCTATTGATACTACACAGAAAACCAGACCACTAAAAAGAACGACATTACCCCCAAGCAAAGAACACATACAATTTAAAGATGGTATTTTTTATTTATTTTTGTTTTGGTATCCCTATGGTACTATCGTTCTTCGAAGACAATCCTATTTGAGGCATTGATTAAGACACAAAATGCGAACAACACCTATCTTGACGAGATTCCTAACCTTGGGATCGTCAGGTCTTAGAAAATTAGCCACTTTTGCTAAATCAAACTTGTTAGATTTTAAAGACTGTAAAATCAATAATATACCATATGGGTAACAAACAACAAAAGCGAGTATGGTTCTGCAAACAGTCAGAATAGAGGAAAATTTAATGCCTATGAAACTAAAAATGCCCGAGCCAGACAAACGTAAGGCATGTATCGAAGATCACCAGAGAGGAGGCTCCTCGACTATTACCTAAATAAAATACTAAGATTGAATTGCATTCGTCATCCTTCAATTTGCTGCTTAAAACTACATTCATAACTAAAAGACATTTTCAAAAGTTCATAGCGCGAACTCTCCCAACTAGATCAAAATTCATTTGCTCTCCAGCAGCACGTTCACTCCACCATTGATTCTAACTTCACAAGCTAAATTAATTTTTCCCATTCCAGGTAGAATTAAGGTTTTAAAAAATAGTCCACAACCATGAATTTGGAAGCGATGTCAATATTTTAGGGTTCTAAGCAACCGCAATTGCAGCCACAACAGCACTTTTTTGACGAAGTCCCCCAATGTCATGGACCACAACGAATTCAAAACATTAGGTAGAGCTATATAATATCAAATTACACATAAACAAATCATTATCTTAAAATTGAAATCCAAAGTCTCAATGACAACAGAAGACCATACAATACCTCTTTGCGATACCGATTTCCCATGAAAAACAACAAGGTGTTGCGTTCGGCGACACCGACATCACCAGCGTACGTTCTAATGCGGTGCGAGTAGGGTACAACGACATCCTTCACCAGCGATCCCTGGTCGGGTCGCAACCGCCCGAAATCTGAGACAAGCAGCACGCAATTTTTTATCCGGTCGATGACCCGGTACATCGCATTCGGATCCGAGGCCACGATCACGTGGTCTCTCCCGTTGTTCCTCTTCCAATACTCCTGCTCCTCCAGCCACTCCATCAGCGCCTCCTGATTCTCCTCGTCGCTGTAGATCGGTTTCTCCAAACTAGCACCCGAGCCGGGAGGTCGAGCCGGGTTCACGATCAGACTCAGCGAAGAGAAGAACGGCACGAAGAAGAAATCGGCCTCCTCGGGATCCGTGACGCGAACCACGGGCGAGCCTGATCGTCCGGAATCGGTTCGGGAGAGATCAGAGAAGAGGTACCACTCGGACATGTGCTGGTGGCCGGGGTACTTGAGCGAGGAGACGTCATCGTGTTCTTCTTGGGGAAAGCGTGCGCCACGCGCGAGGGCGTGGTGGCGGATAACGCCGTGGGTGAATCTGCTGGGGAGATCGTAAAGGAAGACATTTACGGTGGGGATTTTGGGGGCGCCAGCAGCGAGGAGGACGGAGGAGGCGGAGTTGAAGGAGAAGGTGGAGTCGAAGGCGGAGGAATCGGTGGGGAGGAAGAAGGCGTTGAAGATTGCGTAGAGGACGAAGAGGACGAAGAGCGTAGCTAGGGTTTGCTTGAGAAGAGGTTTTCGGGTCATGGCGGAGCAGAATGTCTGGGTAGTGGTGGTGATACCGGAAATGAAACTGGGTTTGGGTTTTCTGGCTTTGGCTTTGGCTTCTTCGTTCACGTTTTTCGGGTACGGCATCTTCAATTTTTTCAACCTGCTAAATGTACGCATAATTTCAATAAATACGCCTATCTTTATCCAATTATACCATTCAATCCAATTACACCATTCATTGCACACACACACCACTACATTTACATAGAACACAATAACCCTATATTCAGATTCCTCTTTCTTATATTTTTTATTTATTTATTAATGAAACATGAAAATTGAGGAGTGGCTGCCATGGGAGAAAAATGAAATTGGATCGGAAGATGTAATCAATCACTGGGCTATGGATTTTTAAATCATTGGTTTGGTGGAGGAGAGTAGCTCTTATCAAGACTAAATAAATATTAATTAAATAACACCTAGCTTAATTCCAGAATCCTCTACTATCATTCAATTATTTATCCATTTTTAATTACTATAATTCGGGGGAGAAATTGTTTTTAGCCTATTCGATTTTGTTTTTATGATTTTTTTTCTTTATAGTTCTTTATTTTTATGATATAAGTTTGGAACGAAATTATGAAAATAATTTTTAATATATTTATAAATTATTTCTAACTTATCTCTATAAGTTTTCTTAGATAGTTTCTCTATTTTACCCTTTCATCTTTTGAGAAACTTGGAGATATGATTATAACTATGTTTAATTAACAATATATTTATCCAGTATCAAAATATTTTGGATTTTTTATAAATAATTAATAGCATAATATAGTTATAACTAGATGAGTGTTAGGGGAAAATACACACGATATTGTTAAGTAGCAAATAATTAACTATATCTTTTTGTTATTTACATGTTTATTTTGGAGATTTAAAAATCTACAAACACATAATAATATCATTGGAATTGGAAGTATTCACTTAATTATGTCCACAATACTCATTTATACTTAGGGGTAGCAATGTGGGGTGGGTTATATGGATCGGTGTGTGGCCCGTTACCAAAAAGTGTGAGGTAGGCTCATAATCTAGCCTGCTGACCTACTTTGGTCCACCCCGCATAACTCGCAGCCTGTGTCAGGCCAACAGTGGGGCGGGACGGGTTGGTCTGATGTCCCGCGTAAATAAAACAATAATTATTTAATTTAAAAAAACATATTTCATTCACTCATTATTTCAGTGTGATATTTATTTTATTTTATTTTAAAAAAGAAATTGAATTTAATGTACCAAAAAGAGAAATGTTTTATTTTAATCATCTAAGGGAGTTAGTATTAAGAGTGAGAGTGAATTTAGTTTTAAGTAAAGTCTTATATTTAAAATTTGTTAATAAAAAATAATATAAAGAAGAGATTTCAATAGTATAGTTAAAAAATTAGTCATCTTCATTAAAATATTTTGTAACTAAACTTTGATAAGATACTTCTATATATTTACATACATATATAGGAAAAAAATAGATGCAAAACAAAATTTAATTATTTTTAATCAAGCCTTCTAACAACCCTCATACTTGAATTTATATTTTTATCTTAATTAAATGAATTGAAACACAGATAAAATTTTAATTTTTCAGTAGTAGGAATAAGTTTTTTTATAATTAATAAAATTTTAATTTTTGAAAAAAAATTCTTATGCGGGCTGGCCCGCAGACCCACGGGTTACTTCTTATGCGAGGTAGCCAGTGAAATGAGTATGCACTCCTAGCGCGGGGCAGATCAACCCGACTCGCATTTTGTAGGCCAAACGTGGGGTGGGCCTATTCGAGGTACCAGCCCGCATTGCCACCCCTACCTATACTTAATATTTTCAATAGTTTTTACTAACTTAACTGTTGAATTTTTTTTTACAAGTGGATATTTCATCAATCTTCATCAATTGTTCATTGTCTATATCATAAAAGATAAAACTTGGATATTGAAGACCTTACTCTTTCGACTTGCAAAAGATAATACTATTTTTCGATGAGAACATTGTTAGAATGTATGGCTTTAAACTAGAGGGGAGGTGAATGGTTTAAAGAGGGTTTTCGCAAACTTTTAAGTCTAGAATGAAATTACTTCGAGAAAAACTTGATTAAGAAATCAGTTTGCCAAAACACAAAGCAAATAAGCACAACACCAGAAAAACAATCGGTTGTTTCGCAGAAACAATCGGTTGTTTATACCAGTTTACAAATACAAACTGAAATTAAAGAGTTTAAGGGATAGAGAGATTGAACACAGAGGTTTATATTGGTTCGCTCTTAACCAAGAGCTACATCCAGTCTTCCCAGAAACCACTGGGGAATTCACTATGCAATCAACCCTAGATTACTTACAACACCACCAAAGAAGTGACCTTGATCCCCTCAAGACACACACTTCCTTTGGCTCAGCACAACACCACTAAGAAGGCTGATCTTGACAACCTCAAGAACACACAACACTTCTCAGCTTCACACACAAGTTTCTTCAAAGTACAGAGGATTACACTTGTTACAAAAAAGATTTGAAATCAATACAAGATGGAAATCCTATATCACACTCTCTTTGATCCAAGCAATCTCAAAGGCAATCTCTAACTCTTTTTAAAAGCAAAATCACTGAAAAACTCAAGTCTGTTTTTCTTTTATTAAAACTCAGTTGTTGTTTGTTACATAATCTTAACAAACTATTTATTGCAATCAAAGCTTGGTCAAAACATTTAAAACTGGAGCATATTCAGTTATAAAATCATTTAATGCTCAGTCAAAGCACAAAACAGTTTTCTGTTATGGTCCCAAAACAAACAATCGGTTGAATGCTCGAATCAATCGGTTGTTTTGGTTTGACAGCAAGTCA
>Ga0123342_1010647_pt1 | contig 10427 bp, 9 predicted proteins | sample Turbeawhitnodule_FD_89960 | JGI IMG/M metagenome (GOLD analysis project Ga0123342, IMG submission 89960) | Root nodule microbial communities of legume samples collected from Mexico - Turtle bean Mexico white nodule | ecosystem: Host-associated > Plants > Roots > Nodule | place: Mexico: Nepantla... | reverse complement strand
GATTGTTGAACATAGGGGAGGTGAAGAAGGCCCTTGGGGTGAATGAATCGTTTGTGTATGAGATATGTAGTGATGTTGTTGGGGAGGCATTGCATGATGATGTGATGAAAAGTGTGAAAGATATGGTGGAATACTTGGTGAGGAGGAGCAGGGTGTTGTTGTATGAAGGTGAGTATGATTTGAGGGATGGTGTGGTCCAAACAGAGGTGTGGGTGAAGACAATGAAATGGGAAGGCATAGAGAAGTTTCTGAATGCTGAAAGGAAGATATGGAAGGTGAATGGAGAGCTTGCTGGTTATGTACAGAATTGGAAGTCTCTCACCAATGTTGTGGTTTTGGGAGCTGGTCATCTTCTGCCCACAGACCAGCCTCTTAACTCTCAAGCTATGATAGAAGACTGGGTTCTCCAAACGGGTTTCTTTAAAAGCGTGTAGCAGGAAAATGCATAAAAAATTCCACTTAGTTAAACGCAACTCACTAGTGAGTGAGAGTGCGAATACTAAATTATGACCTTGAAGAATATAATTGCAAGAACTGTATTTCCTACTGAATAAGTGATTTTTCATAGTCCAGACGAATGGCTTGACAGGCTTTGCTTTTAAGCAAGTTTAGTAATTGTTCTTTTCTTCTCAAATGTCCCCCCTCCCCCTTAATTCTTTGTGATGATTCTACAATATTTAGCTATGGAGAGTTTCCAATTTCATTAAAGGACAAAAATTACACGAAAAAATGTCTGTAAAAGAAAAAATGAGGCGGAGTGCCATTGGGTTAATGCTAAAATAAACTTATAAACTCTAGAGACAATTTTAGAAAGGATGTACATTTGTGTTTTTTTTACCATTATGTGCAATTTATGATGAAATTATGGGAATTGATTGATTTGAAAATATTTGCAAGAACTAATAATTTCTCTTATGTAAATAAAACTTTAAATAAAGAAGGTTATGTTTATTGAACACAACTTTACCTTCAATATTAAAATAAAATACAAATTGTGAACGTAAAGAAGTTGTGCTTAGTGAGTATGACTTTGATTTAATTTGGTTAATCACCTGTTAGGAGACGACGCAGGTGGACTATCATCATCGTTGTCTTTAACTTGGTTGTACTCATTTGGATTTTCAGATCATTGTGAAGTCATTGTGAGCTGATAACAATGCATTAATAATATTGGATATGTAGAGGGTGATGTTATTGTGAAAGTGGCAAATATTTTTATGGACCAACAAAAATATCTGGCTGAGATGACATGTTGTGGTGATGATCCATATATATGAACAATTGAGTTGGTTAAAGACTGGACTGACCAAAAGATTATTGTTGAAATTGTTCAACATTAGAAAAAGATCCAACATGATGATGATATGGTTGTGAATGTGGTTGTTCAGTCTCACGTGACATGTTATTTTGTTGCAAAAATAATTGATAATTTAGGATAAATAAAGGAAAAATATTAAATAATTTGAAAAATGAACTAACATCGTTGTCAAATTTTGGTTGTAAAGGTGATATGTAGTAGATAATGATAGAAGAAGGCCAAGCTCATGCCTAAGTTCAGGCCCAACTACTAGGTCCATGGCAAGGAAGATACAAGAAGACTGAGACTCTGCTACTGATGACAGAGAAATTTTCCTATACACGTTCAAAAATGCCATAAACCTAGTGTAAAGTAGAATTTATTTTCTTGTCAAAAGTAGAATAGGAATACTTGTAATATTTTTTAATTGTAATTAGGGTTGAAAAAGACATCTAAAAACCAACCTAGGTTAAGTCATGTTTGCCTTGTGACTCCAAAATAGGCGCCACTTTTCAAACCCTTTATTTTTTAAATTCCCACCAATTCTCTTGTACAATGGCCGGAGCGCTAAGCGACATAAAGGGGTGCTTGACTCATGAATTTTCAAGATTAAAGAAAAGAGTGAATTGCTGCCAAGATTGCATGCTTTCCCACTCTCTTGTCTTGCCTCTCTAGGATAGACACCTTAATCTTCTTCTTCACCTTCTCCAATTGATATGGCCCAATCAATCACTCTCCCTACCTATCATGCACCTTCAAGGAAACCATAGCTCCATTGGAGCCACCTTAATCTTCTTCTTCACCTTCTCCAATTGATATGGCCCAATCAATCACTCTCCCTACCTATCATGCACCTTCAAGGAAACCATAGCTCCATTGGATCCATCCTTGTCCGCCACTTTCATTGAGCTTCCGCAATCCACCACAAAAATTCAAACGAAATGAAGGCAATGCTATCAAATAATATGTCGGATGTACCATTGCATGGGTGTTGTACTGTCATATGTTGAACTAAATTCCTTGAATTAGAATGTTATGTCAGCCATTTTATATTGTTATCCATTTTTCATGATATTGCGGTCAATATTTATTAGTTCTTACTCTTATGTCTTCTTAGTGAAGCTGATCAAGATTTAATTGGTCAATTGGAATACTTTTTCGAAACCCAAATTGTCGCATAACCCGATCACTTTGGTAAAATTCTACTATTGCAAAACAAATAAAAGGAACAACCACCAACTTACTAGTGAAAGATCAACAATAATTAAGTGTCTTATTTTGTCACTTTAATAAGGAGTCCACAAAAGCTCCCAAAAAATGTCGTTAACATCAGTAACGAAAAATTATATGTAACTGTGTTTTCCTTTAGAACCTCTTTAGGTTGTAGGTGATCACATGTTTTATGTATTTGGTTAATTGTACTTGTAGTTGTGTTTGTCCTTTGTGTTGTCCAATACCACCTACCATAAACATGAATGTAAGGTGACTTCAAACACAAAAGTAAAAAAAATATAAGGTGACTTCAAACTTTATAAACATATTATTGATCAAGGATGATCTTGAAGCTTTGATGTCTCCAAATCCATGGTGTTTGATGGAAGGCTAGAGTTGCTGCTTGTGTGGGTGGGTTTTGGGTAGATTAATGTGTAATCCACTCTTTGTTTGAATCTAAAACAGTTTGGAATCAAAACCTTTTAGAAAAAAAATGTTTTATAAAGAAGTGGAAAAACAACCAATTATTTTATCGTTTCAATCGGTTGTTTGATACTTAGAGGTTTTTGAAAAGGGTTTGAAGCTGTTTGACTTGGTTGACTTTGCTGTCAAACCAATTCAATCGGTTGTTTCGAGAATTCAACTGATTGTTTGTTGAAAATCCATAACAAAATTTCTTTTATGTTTGCAAATCAACTTTAAATGTTTTCTAACTGAACAAACTCCTACTTTAAATGTTTTAACAAACTTTTGAAGTATTTAAAGAGTTTGTTATACATTCTTAAAGTTTGATAACAATTTTGAGACATTTGTGAAAGTGTGAAAACAGATTTGAGTTTTCAAGATTTTCATTCAAGCTTTATGGTTTTCTCAAAGAAGTGGAATAGGATTGCTGTAATCTTTTGATTTGATCTTCATCAGGTGTAATCCTTTTTGTATCTCTTGTATTTCTGAATACGGGTGTGTAAGTGTAGAATCAGAGGGTGTTCTAATTTTTGTGGTGTTTGTGTGCCAAAGGAAGTGTGTGACTTGAGGTGTTCAAGGTCACTTCTTTGGTGGTGTGTTTGTAATCTGGATTTTGATTGCAGAGTAGATACCAGTGGTTTCTAGGGACTAAATGTAGCTTTTGGGATAAAAGTGAACCAATATAAATTGCTTATGTGCTTTTCTCTTACTCTGAACTCATTTAAATTTTGCTTTTATGTTGTTTTTAACTCTACTTATATAAGCAACTGGTTGATTCTCTGATAATCAACTTAAAAAGTTTTTGATTAATTGCTTTCTGAATTTCTATATCTATGATTCTGCTTTGAACTTCTTTATACCTTCAAAGTTTGTGAAAACATTTTATAAACAATTCACCCCCCTCTTGTTTAAGACCATATATTCTAACAATTGGCATTAAGAACTTAGTACTTGAAAAATATTCAAGTTTGATCCTAAAAATATTTTTCTTATGGCTGAAAAAATACTCTTTGGGGAGGGTGCTTCAATAAACATACCACCTTTGTTTTGTGGTTTGAATTACCAATTTTGGAAGGTACGTATGAAGATCTTTGTTGAATCTCTTGATAAAGGAATATGGGATGCAATTGAAAATGGCCATTTTATTCCTAAGCTTGAAAATGATGGTGTTTCTATTGAAAAACCTTGGTCCCAATGGACTGATGCAGAAAACAAAAGAGCAAAGTTTGATTGGATTGCAAAAAATATTATCACCTTTGCCTTAAATTCTGATGAGTTTTTTAGGGTCTCTCAATGTGGATATGCTAAGGAGATGTGGGATAGTCTAGAAGTAACTCATGAAGGAACGAATGATGTAAAAATGGCAAGGAAACATACTCTAACCCAAGAGTATGAGATGTTTAGAATGCTTAAAGGAGAATCAATTGCGGATGTGCAAAAACGGTTCACTCATATTATCAATCACCTCTTGAGTCTTGGAAAGGTCTTTGACAAAGAAGAGTTGAATATCAAGATTCTAAAATGTCTTGATAGATCTTGGCAACCTAAAGTCATGGCTATCTCAGAATCAAAGGACTTGACATCTTTGACTACAACCTCTTTGTTTGGAAAGCTTAGGGAGCATGAGTTGGAGATGAATAGACTCAACATTCAAGAGAGTGAAGATAAGCATGTGAGAAACATTGCTTTGAAAATTACCAAGCACAAGAACAACCAAGTTTCAAGTGATGAGAGTGAAGGAGAAACTCTTAGTTTGTTGTCAAAAAAGTTCAGCAAATTCTTGAAGAAGATCTGCAACAAAGACTCCAATAAAGAAAGGTATGGTAACAAGAAAACTAGTGATTTTAATACTAACAATTATACTTGTTATAGTTGTGGAGAATAAGGGCACATAAAGGCTGAATGCCCAAATAAAGAGAAGAAGTCAAGCAAGAAGAAAAAAAGCAAAATATAAAAGAGCCTACATTGCTTGGGATGAAAATGATGTCTCTTCATCAAGTTCCTCATCAAGTGAAGATGAAGAAGCTAATCTGTGTTTGATGGCCAAGGAAGAGGATGATGTAAGTAGTGTAAGTTCTTGTACTTCTTTAAGTGCTGAAAATTATAGTCAACTTCTTCAAGCTTTTAAAGAAACACATGATGAAGCTAACCGATTGACATTCTTGAACAACCGATTGAAAGGGTTGAATAATTGGCTTGAAAATAGATTCAAGGCACTGGAAAAAGAGTTGGAGAATTAAAAAACTGATTTCGAAAATCTAGAAATGCTTTACAAGAACTCTTCTTGCAAGTGTGAGTCACTTGTTTGTGAAAATTGTGAATCTCTTGAAAAGAAGGTTCACTACCTGTGAAAACTGTGGATAGGCTTTCAAAGGGTAAATCCAACGTTGAGAATGTCTTGGCATCTCAAAATTGTGTTTTTGGAAAAGCAGGTTTATGTTTTAATCCACAGAGCAAGAAAAATGAGTTTTCAAAGTCTTTTTTCAGAACTGCCAGAAAAACAACCGATTGAAAAATCGAAACAACCGGTTGTTACATGTTTTTATTGCATGAAGAGAGGCCACTCAGTTAGATTCTGCAATATTAGGAAATATTCTGTTCCTAAAGGTATTATGAGATGGATTCCTAAGAATTTTGAGGTTCCTCATGATAAAGTTAATGGCAAAGGACCCACATTTGTAAGGGCACCAAATCTTGTTGCTTAAATTTCTCTTTTGTAGGTAAGTTTGAAGGAAAAAATGGAGATGTGGTACTTTGACAGTGGTTGTTCTAAACACATGACTGGAGATAAATCTAAGTTTGTGAACATCAATTTCAAGCAAGAAGGACATGTGACTTATGGAGACAACAATAAAAGAAAGATTCTTAGAAGAGGCACCATTGGAGACAAGAACAACTTCTTGGTTCATGATGTCCTATATGTGGATGGTCTCAAGCACATCATTCTTAGTATTAGCGAGTTATGTGATAAGGGTTATCAAGTAACCTTCAAGCCCAACTCTTGTGAGATATGCCTACCCAATTCAAAGGAAATAATGTTGATTGGTAAAAGGATCAACAATGTTTATCTTTTTAGATATCTCTTATCCTACATCTATTGGCTGTCTTCTTTCAATACATGATGAATCTTGGTTATGGCATAGAAGAATAACTCATATTCACATGCATCATTTGAATAAATTGATATCTAAAGATCTTGTAATAGGATTACCCAAACTCAAGTTTGAAAAAGATCATTTATGTGAAGCATGCCAAAAAGGGAAACAAATTAAGCATTCTTTCAAATAGAAAAATATTGTTTCTACTTCAAAACCCCTTGAGCTGCTGCACATGGATTTATTTGGTCCTTCAAGAACCACGAGTCTTGGTGGAAACTACTATGCACTTGTTGTTGTTGATGAATTTTCTAGGTACACATGGACACTATTCTTGGAGTCAAAGAGTGAGGCATTCTCTGCATTCAAGAAGTTTGCCAAAAGACTGCAAAACTCTTGCTGCAGCAACATCTAAAATGAAAAATTCAGCACCTTTTTATGAAAAGCTCGGAATTTTTCACAACTTTTCTGCACCAAGAACTCCTCAACAGAATCGAGTAGTGGAGAGGAAGAACATGTCTCTTGAAGAACTAGCAAGAACCATGCTAAGTGAATCTTCCTTATCCAAGTATTTTTGGGCTGATGTAGTGAGCACTTCTTGTTATATGATGAATAGAGTGCTTATAAGGCCAATCTTGACGAAAACTGCATATGAGCTTTTCAATGGAAGGAAGCCAAACCATAGTCACCTAAAAGTGTTTGGATGCAGATGTTTTATTTTGAATAATGAGAAAGAAAGTCTGGGCAAGTTTAATGAAAAAGCAGACAATGGCATCTTCATTGGTTATTCTTCAACTAGCCATGCCTATAGAGTCTACAACAAGAGACTCATGAGTGTGGAGGAGTCTGTCCATGTGGTGTTCGATGAAATCAATCATACAGATCAGGGTTCTACAAAGAATTATGCAGAAGAAGATGAGCAGAACATCATTATGCAGAAGCTGGAATCCTGCCCAGAAAAACAACTGATTGATTCTACGAAACAACCAGTTGAAATTATGCAACAGGAAGAGCTGCCAAAGGAGTGGAAAATTCCAAGGGATCTTTCAGTGGAGAACATCATTGGCAGATACAAAAGGGTGTTTCTACACATAGTGTTGTCTCTAACTACTGCAAGCATATGGCTTTTGTCTCCCAAATTGAACCTAAGTTAATTGAAGAAGCTCTCAAGGATGATAAATGGGTAGCTGCCATGCATGAGGAACTGCATCAATTCACAAGAAATGATGTCTGGTTTCTTGTTCCAAGGTCTGACTAGATGAACATCATTGGATGCAAATGGGTTTTCATAAACAAGTTGGATGAATCTGGAGTAATTACAAGGAACAAGGCAAGGCTTGTGGCTAAAGGTTATAATCAAGAAGAAGACATAGATTATGGTGAAACCTTTGCTCCAGTTGCAAGATTAGAAGTTGTAAGGTTGCTGCTGGCCTTTGCTTGTATGAGTGGATTCAAATTGTTTCAAATGTATGTTAAGAGTGCTTTCCTCAATGGAATCATCAATGAGGAAGTCTATGTTGAACAACCACCGGGATTTGAAGATCATCAACATCCTAACCAAGATTTGAGTTTTCAAGATTTGCATTCAAGCTTTTTGGTTTTCTCAAAGAAGTGGAATATGATTGTTGTAATCTTTTGATTTGATCTTCATTAGGTGTAATCCTTTCTATATCTCTTGTATTTCTGAATATTGGTGTGTAAGTGCAGAATCAGAGGGTGTTCTGATTTCTGTGGTGTTTGTGTGCCAAAGGAAGTGTGTGACTTGAGGTGTTCAAGGTCACTTCTTTGGTGGTGTGTTTGTAATCTGGATTTTAATTGCATAGTAGATACCAGTGGTTTTTAGAGACTGGATGTAGCTCTTCGGATAAGAGTGAACCAATATAAATTGCTTTTGTGCTTTTTCTCTTACTCCGAACTCATTTAAATTATGCTTTTAAGTTGTTTTTAACTCTGTTGATATAAACAACCGGTTGAATTGCAAAAACAACCGGTTGATTTTCTGATAATCAACTTAAACAATTTTTGATTGATTGCTTTCTGGATTTTTATATCTGTGATTCTACTTTGAACTTCATTATACCTTCAAAGTTTGTGAAAATCTTTTATAAACAATTCACCCTCATCTTTTTTAAGGCCATATATTCTAACACATATTGGATAAATCAAATAAATAACCTTTTCTCAAGTGGGAAACCAAGTCCTGCGACAATATCTTTAGCACTTAACGGCTCAATAGTCGAACAAATGCATGTAATGTGTTCCCAAGCCTAATACTACAAAATTAACATGTAGCCTTAGATGTTGTCCTGATTGAAGTCAATTCCATTATCTAGCACATGATACAAACATGCCAATATAGTTGATCCCAACTATATAGTTTGACACATAATTCAAGTAATCCAATAATTTGACACATATTCTAGTGTAATTAATGATTCTCTAAGTGGAAAAGGGAAGGTATGAGTTTCTATCCTCCACCTCTACAATATTGTTGTGAACAAATGGTGGCCGAAGTTAATATTCATAAATGTCAACAAATGGCCAAATCCAACATCATGAATTAAATTTTCACTCATTTGTCAAGTAGGTCATAATGCACTAGCACTAAATTTAGAAATGTGAAAAAAAAACACAAGTAGTGAGGGTCCAAATGAGGAAGCCTAAATTTTCTACAATTTTATTCGTGAGGCAAAACATGAACTTTACGCTGGTCGTGAAAGATTTTTCACTCAATTTTTCATGATTTGACTATATTTATTATAGTGTTTTAACGGGTGGAGCAATGATTCATCCACCAACCTCTTACAATGATTGAAAGAAGTCATGCCCAACTTAGATATTCTAGGATCTTCAAACAAAACAAATGCTTTGATTAGTGATTTAGGCCTCAATTATAAAAAGATTGATGCATGTCCAAATGATTGCATGTTAGAAAGAGCGTGAGACTAACAATGTTTGCAATATCTGTAAAGCTTCCCAATGGAAGGAGTTCGCTTAGATCAATTTAGAAATTTAGCAACCAAAATACGATAATAAAGGCCTTGCATAAATTTTAAGACGTTTTCCATTGATTCCTAGACTTCAAAGGATATTTATGTGATAAAAAAATAGAGTCAATGGGGTGGCATGAAGAAGAACATTCAAAGGATGGGAAAATGAGTCATCTCGTTAATCGTCAAACTTAGAAGGACTTTGATAGACTTTATTTTGATTTTTCTATTGCACCACACAATGAACACTTGGTTTAGTAAGTCATAGTTTCAATCCATTTAGAACTAACTATTGTCATATCACACCATACATGGTTTGTCACGATGGTAGTATAACTTTCCACCTTGCTTGTACATGAAACCTCAACATACAATGTTATCATTGTTGATTCTTGGTCCATAATCATTAGGAAATGATATTGATGTTTAACATCAATCATTGATTGAGGTGTTAAAAGACTTGTCAGAGTTAGGGGCAGAGACATATGATGCTTCAAAAAATAAAACATGTCAAATGCATGTAACATATTGGTAGACTGCTTTGTATATGTTATGTTGTAAGCTTAGAGTATTAAACAGAACTTATCACATGTGCGTTGCAATTATGACACACATTCATCCTACCTAAAACATATAAGATGTGTTATGTATATCATAGTGTTTTTTTACCAATGAGTCACTATTAAAGAACCAAGAAAAAGTTCTTTAATGTAAAGAAAGAACTAAGGCTTACACCATATGTGTTAAGAGGAAAAAACATTCTAAAAATCTTAAAAGATTCCATGAATGAATTTGGAAAGAATAACAAAAAGAAAAGTGATGGTTTATGTCACAAAATTTCTAACTACCTTGTTGGGCTCAAAATACATTATGTCACAATTTTGATGAATGTAGAGTGAAAAAAAATGTGACAATATTATTGGCATCCTTTTGGACCTTTTGAGGAAGAAAATAATATAATGTTAATGCTTACTATGATTTGGAAGATATGTGTGTTAGAATGTATGACAAAACAAGAGGGGAGGTGAATTGTTTTCACAAGATTTTCGCAAAGATGGGAAGTAGAATGAAAAGATCTATAAAATCAATCAATTGATTTTTCTGTTCAACTGGATAAATTATCAGATTAACAAATCTTTATGAAAAATCAACCAGTTGTTTTATCGAAACAACTAACTATTTGCAGCAGAAAACAAAGAACATAGTTTAAAGCAGTATATCAAAATAAGGAAAGAAAGATTTGTTAGAATGGATAGCTTTAAACTAGAGGGGGGGGGGGGGGGGTGGGAGGTTTTGAAAGAGATTTATTGTAATTTTTAAAAAAAAAAGAGAAAATACCACAAAAAACATTAAAAAAAAATCAAATTT
>Ga0123342_1010646_pt1 | contig 10427 bp, 5 predicted proteins | sample Turbeawhitnodule_FD_89960 | JGI IMG/M metagenome (GOLD analysis project Ga0123342, IMG submission 89960) | Root nodule microbial communities of legume samples collected from Mexico - Turtle bean Mexico white nodule | ecosystem: Host-associated > Plants > Roots > Nodule | place: Mexico: Nepantla... | reverse complement strand
CTGTTTTTATATTTAGCGATTATTGTACTCGATAATTCACTGTTCCTTGTGGGATCGATATCCGTCCTTAAGGACAATTATTACTTTTGACAAACGCGGTGCACTTGCCGTAAAAAGTCATCATTAATCAGACCAGAGGGATGACTCGCATATAAAAGAAGAGTTTGACCATGTTCTGACAGATAAAATCTGTTGTTCTTTCTTCCACAAATGGTTTCTAGAACTAGAACTCCAAAGCTAAATCATCAAATTTCACTGAAAACAATCCTTGCATAGCATACTCAGGTGTAGCCACTAATTCAAAACAAAAGAGCTTTGTTAATTTCTCTTGTTTCTCGTATATGACAAGGAATTTCATTTTTTCAATCATTAAACTCTGAAATATGCATTCACAACTCCAACATATGTTTGGTATAAGTAAAAATCATTAAGTGTCCATTACTCGCTTTGTATTTGCTTGGTTCTGTCCAACTTCAAATGCCCTTGCCAATCCAAATTGCTAGCTTTGAGATCTCTATGAATTATTCTGAGTCGAGAGTCCTCATGAAAGTATAGAAGACCTCTTGCTATTCCATTGATTATACATAATCTTAGTTTCCAATCAAGTTGTTTTCTTTTCTCATCATCTGTCAACTCAAGAAGATAGAAAGGATTTGAACATCACAAGCCATTTAGAAAAACAACAAATGCTAAGTATTTGTCATACATAGGTGAAAAAATACCAAGAGATAATATAGCATTTCTCCCTTGAAAAGATTACTTATAAGTTATAACATGGTATAACTTTAGTTTAGTCTCATGTTATGAAAGGAAAACAAAATGTATTAACCTTTTTGGGTATTTTTCATATATGTACCAGAACAACAACTAACTAATTTCTATTAGAATGTAAGTTGGAAGTCTTTAATTTGGTAAAAATAGCAACATACAAGGAGGAAAGATCCACATACATGTTATCTATATAACTTTCTTGAAAACATTTTTAAGTCGAACTGAAATTTTTTGAAAAACTGAGAGAAAAAACTCTTTTTAGATAGTTATAATTCTGAGTTTGAAAAATGAGTTATTGAATTTTTCTTCAGCAATTTTGGAGAGCATTTTGAGTTAATCAAGAATTATTATGAGTTAAAAAAATTGTAGAATCGTCGACTTAATGAGAAGTGATTGATTATTAGGTTTTCTTACACATAAAATAGGTGTAATTTTAAGTCCCAAAGTCCCAATCCAATTCTAAAATGTCGAATCAACACAGCTCCTCATTCACACCTCTTTCAATCTAATCCCAGAAAAACATACACTTCAATAATAGTTACAATTCTTTCTCGAGAAGATTGAATCCAATTGGCTTTCAAAATAAATTATTGGATAAGAATCATATAAGAGTGAACCAAGAAGGAGGAAAGAGAGTGGGTAAGAAAACAACTTTACCCAACAACTCAATGAAACCGAGATTACTCCCAACTACAGAGTGCAAAACTGGAGCCACAACTTTCACACTTCGCCCCTTCACCATTTTCCATGTTCCCTAAATATAATCATTGTTATTCAACTTCAAAACAGAATATTGATAATAAGACATTAAAAAGATGAGAAGTTGATGCGTGAAGAAAGTGGTGAACTAGAGATTAAAGTATTTGCACTAAATAACATTGTATCTGAAATGCTTAAAAGATAGTGTGAAGAATTGGCACCTGATGAAAATGTACGCATACGAGAATCGGTGTCTTAGAAATTTCCAATTTCTAGATCGTCTTCCATGTTTACTTGTTTTCTATTTGTAAATATATAGTTCTAATGTGAGCAATCTTTTTCCAGTCTTCGTCATTTTATTTCTTGTACCGCTGTTTGAGCAACGGACAATCTGTAATTATGAGTTGTGAAATGGATTCGGGTAGACCCTCCTCTGGCAAGCATTGGAGTATTGGACACTTACTGAGAAACAATTTCTGAAGAGAGGAGAGGTGACAGAGACCCCTATAGTCCAGTTTCTTAAGATTTAAACAATCTTTTATGCGTAGCTCAGTAAGAGACTGTGGGAGCAAACCTTCATCTGGAAGATACTCCATGTCATCTTTTTCAACAGACAAGAATTCTAGGTAAGGGTTTTTTCCCCAAACCTCCTTCTTTAATGAGGCAACAAGTTTGGAGCAATTCAAGAGATAGACGTGTTTTAAATTAAATGGCAGACATTCGTCAGACAACTCCACTCCTGGACAATTATTTATATTTAGATAGTTAAGAGATGGAAGGAGGGCAGACATGCGTTTCGGCATTAATTTCAATTTCTCCAATCCTTCAATCGAAAATTTCTCTAGCTGAGGTGCAAATAATCCTTCATCGGGAAATAATTCAAATTCAGAACATTTTTCAATTCTCATACTCTTCAAATGACGATGAGGGTGCCCCTGTGATATTATCTGTAGGTTACGACAGTCGACTAAATCAAGCTCGCGGAGTTTTGGGAATAAGTCTAGAGGGAAGTTCGCGAGAGAGTCACAACTTTGAGTAATATGCAATTCTACAAGGAAACCGTAGCAATGATTTATGAGAATATTCATGTCCGAACAAAAAAAAATCCTCAAGGAATGAAGATGGTGCCCTATCATATCAAATGGAGATGTCTCCATCTTCACACCTTCAATTTCAAGTTGTTTGCAAACATCAATAGTTTGATACTTTAAATGAGAAAGGTGTTCTGACAAGTGTCCTTTCAGTTTGGGACAATTCGACACAGAAAGATATCGAAGACTTGGAAAAGCACTTGTCTTGCATTCCCATTCGTCCCATTCCGGCATATCATGAAAGATCAATGTTTCCAAGGATGCAAATGCAGATGAACTATTCCCGTAAAAATTAGCATCTATTCTCACTATTTGAAGAAGGCAGAAAATTTTCAAGTACTTGAGAGATGTTAAAAGTCCAAGGGAAGGCAACTGCAAGCAATGTTTACAGTTATTCAAAGTTAAGGACACAACATTCAATAGAGAATTATCAGATAACCAACGGGGAAATTGTGTTCCGCCATAGCCATAGATTGACAACTTCTCCAAATGTCTACAAGGTTGCAGATTCTCTAGTATTTCTCTTTCCTTTATTGATTCGTTAGTGTTCCGCTACAAACTCCATTGTAAATGTAACCCCACAAGATTTGTTTTCTTCTTCAAAGCCACTACCAATGCATCACAGGGATTCACCATATTTTCAAGATTTTTAATTGACAACTCTCCGTGAACATCAAGTTCTCCTAATTGTTGAATATTACTACTTTTGCTAACCTCAAACTTACCCATCCATACTTGAAGATTCTTCAACGTTCCAAAAAGAACTGGAGCCTTTCTTAATGAAGTTTCAATAAGTTCAAGGCGACGCAACTTAGTGAGCTCATGCAAAGTCGAAGGCAACTCCTTCAAAAGATAACAACAGTTCAGCTTCAACACTTGCAAGTTATAAAGTGAACATATTGAGTCAGGAAGTCTTTCTATGTCTGTGAATGAAAGGTCTAATGAACGGAGATGTATAAGACTCACTATAGTGTCAGGCACCTCTTTTATGTTACGACAGTCAGGCAAAGATAAGAGTCGTAAGAATTTAAAGTTGGAGATCAACTCTTGTATTGACATCCCACAATTCCTATATATGGACCGAAATGTCCGTAGCCTTTTAGCATCACATAAACTCTTATACTCATCACATTTAACAGGATTCTTTACTGTTGAAAAGTGACGGGTAGTCTTAGGTATGCTTCCTGGTCTATCAACACCCAACCTATAGCACATTTCACCAGAAACATATTTTGCTAAATCATTCAAAAGGTCATGCATCACAAAAACTGTGTTGTTGTACATCATTTCTTTTGGAATTGACTTTTGGAAGAATGACCTTGATAACATATCATTAAAGTATTGTTCACCTACTTCTTCTGGAGACTTACTCTGATGAGAGCATTGTAGAAAATTTTCAGCCATCCATGATAGAATTAAGCTCTCCTTGTCAAACTTATGGCCTTTGGGGAATAATGCACAATAAGCGAAACATCTCTGAAGATGAGAAGGAAGATGGTAATAGCTCAATAACAAAGCGGGAATGATTTTACTATCTTCTATTGGTAGGTCCCATATGCCGCTTCTTAGTACACCTTTCCACTCTGAAACATATGACTTTGACTGTAAAAGACCTCCTACCGTTTCAAGGGCCAGAGGCAGTCCTTGGCACTTTTCAACTATCTTTATGCCAATCTCCTCCAACACAGAATTCGACTTAGAGTTATCATCTTGAAATGCATATTTAGCAAAAACTTGCCAACTGTGATCTTTTTGTAATTGCTTTAGTTGGTGAGTATTGCTTGACTCCATGATAGAAGCAACTTTGTTAATGCGTGTTGTGATAAGAATTTTACTTCCCTTAGCACCATATTTAAGAGCAGTTTGTAATGATTTCCATTGGTCTCGGTGTTCGTTCCAAACATCATCCAAAACCAGAAGAAACTTCATTCCTTTCAACTTTTCTTTCAATCTCCCCTGAACCATTTCTAGGTTTCTGCTATTATCAGTTTCCTTAAGGATTGACTCAAGAATTGCTCGTGTTAACATGAAAACATCGAATTAATCAGAAACACAAACCCAGACTTTGATAGCAAATATACCCTCTATGATTGGGTCGTTGTATACATGTTGAGCAAGTGTGGTCTTACCCATCCCACCCATACCCACAATAGAAAGTATTGATAGTTGGTTATGATTGTTATTGTCAGATATCAACCAATCAAGGATGTTTTTTTTGTCCTCATCTCTGCCATGAATAACCTCTTGGGCCACCAACGATGAGGATTCATTTCTTTTCTGTGACACTTTATTACCCAAGCCAGATCCAACACCACTAGAAATTTTGAAATCTTGAACAAGCTTTTGGTCTAAGAGAGATTCTAGATCATCTAGGAGTTCTATGATCTTGGATTGAAAACTGCTTACCTTGCTAGCACTGCTCTGGAATTCAGCTTTCAACTGAGTTTTGGAGAATTCATAGTCTATTTGCTCCAACAGATCCTCCGCGTCATACAAAGCGTCTCTGACCTCATGAAGCCATTGTTTGACCAATGAATTAGTGAACTGTTTTTGTTCTGCATCATCAATGACAGCATTGATGTCCATCAGCTTCCTCTTCAACTTTTTCAGCAGCCTCCCATCGAGCTTTGTCCCACCAAAGTAGTCCAGGATTTGTTGAGAATCGAGCTTGTCCAATAGGAGCTGGAGAACAGCACCGAAAAGAGCACCACCAAGAGTTTCAAGGAGTGGCATGGTTGGAAAGGAAGTGGGGAAATGAAAGAGAAGAAAGGGTTCTGAAAATTGGACTGAGGATTTTGTTGGAGATTTACTTGAATAAAGGAGTGATGGTCAGGAAGCAGTAGCTGTTGATTATTCCCGACAGCACTAACTTTAGTGAATTAGTTTATTTCTGTGGCTTTACTTTATGAATAAAGACACCCAACTCACTTATTACATCTTAGATTAATATTTCAAGAGGATAGAATTTAAAGCATTAATATTTTTCTCGTTTCTTTATTGTACACGATGTAGGTTAATATCTTGGAGTTTTTTCAGCTTGGATTCAAGAATGCGTACCTGGCTAGAACTGCTTACTGCTTTAGTCTGATCAAATTCGCAGTCTGAGACTACCTTTGAGATTAAGTGATGACATTGGTTCCTTGTTCTATAGGTGATATTTAATGTAAAAATCATTTTATCTTCCAAATTGGTCATATATTAAGAATTTGAAACATATTATATGATTTTTTTTACAAAACAAATGGAAAGTGATGAAAAAGAAATGAATTTGAGGAACTTCATGAAAATTGAATAAATATTTTGAAGAGGATAATTTGTTGGAATAATAATTGTTCAAACAATTTTCTCTTCTATTTATAAGCTCCACGGTGGAAACAATCATCCACAGATGTTAAAAACATGATATGTGAAATTCCCCCATTTAAAATAAGTCTTAGAATCATTTATATAAAAAAAATATGAGTAGATGATTATTAAAAAAAAACAATAGTATTCAATATTCTAGTAGCAATGCCAATTCAAAAACACCCATAGCCAATGATACTATGAAGGACATAACGAGAGTGAGGGCATAAGGAAGAAAAGGCCATCTATTGAACCAACATTCAAAGCTACATTCTATGTTAGTTACATTACAACCAATGTAGAAAATCATATATTCCAATATAATATTTTAAATAAATTCCAAGAGCATCTTAAGTGAAATTGTTTACTCGTTCTATTAGGTAATATTTAATGATTGATCCTTCAGAATGAAAAATAACTAGCTATTATTTTTTATCGGTAAAAATAAAATAAGAGTGCATTTTAGGATGCTCCTACAGATCCAGAAAAAAACATATACCAGAATGCAAATCTCCTACTTTCTTAAGGCTCTTACCAGCTTAAAAGCAAGCTGCAATCACTCATACAAAAAGAAACAAGAAAGAATCAAACTAAGAGTTATTCCTTAATCAATTTCTGCTGCATTTTTGTATTTCTTTCTGCAGCTTTTAGCTTTAGTGCAGGAGGTTAAGCTTGGTGAATCATTGGCTCCAAGAGAAAAGCCACGGTCACTGCTTAAAACTGCAGCTTGTCCGAGAGCATACTATCAAAGCCTATACTACTGGGCATTGGCTTCTTCTGTTGTTGGTTTCTTCTACTTTTAGAGATTTTAATCTTCTTCTCTTAACTTTCTTTCAGGTTAAGGCTTTGCTCAGCTGCCAAACACAGATCCGAAACCAGTTTGGTCAAATTATCCCCTGCTCCAAATATAACAAGCTATAGTAACAGGAAATAAATAATTTATTGATCTTATAATCTGCCACTGAGCAGATATTGTCCATGAGAATTTGTGAGGAACACAAACATGTTCCCTCTTGTCTGAGGCAGGCATTGGCATTTTCTTATTTGCTATGCTCACTATAAAAGGAAGGACAGGAAAAATAAAAAAAAATTATCCCGTAGTATTGATATATATAATAAAAGATGCTGAATGATTATAGAATATTCGTATCTGTAGTAGTGTTTTATGTCTAAGTAACTAACTACATGAGTAAATCTAATCATTGATAACAATGATCCGTGTGATACTTACATTTATATTTCTGATCAATTATTTTTGTAACTATATATTACCTCGCTAAAGTAATAGAGATTGTTAATCAGTACTATAAAGATTCTTGGATCTTTTTGATTTTGGTACTTCCTCTGACACCTTTCTTCCAACTGAAAATGCTGGGTGCTTGGGTTTTGGAAGCGTCATGGTTTCACTCCCTAGCTTAAGAACAACATCTGACATGGTTGGTCTGTAATTTGTAAATAATACTGTCATACTTCAGTTAGCTAGTATTGTTGATATTTGGTTAATCAGACCAGAGGGATGACTCACATATAAAAGAAGATTTTGACCATGTTCTGACAGATAGAATCCCTTGTTCTTTCTTCCACAAATGGTTTCTAGAACTAGAACTCCAAAGCTGAAAACATCAAATTTCACTGAAAACAATCCTTGCATAGCGTAATGCAAAACAATAGAACTTTGTTAATTTCTCTTTTTTCGAGTATATACACTACAAGAAAATCATGAAATAGAAACCAATTTGTAGAAACCAAAATAATTAGTTGCAATAGTAACTACATTAGAGACCATTTTAAAAACTAAAAAGAAATTTGGTTTCTAAATTAGTTTCAATTATTTTCTATTATTCTTAAATAGTCTGTAAATTGATATCTAATTAGCAACCAAGATTTTTGCTACCAAATTTAGAAACTAAATAATTGGTAGTTAAAACATTAGTTGCTAATTAGATACTAATTTAGAAAGTATTTAACAATAATAGAAAATAATAGAAACTAATTTAGAAACCAATTTTTTTTTTTTAGTTTCTAAAATGGTCTCTATTTTAGTTTCTATTGTAACTAATTATTTTGGTCTCTAAAAATTAGTTTCTATTTCATGATTTTCTTTTAGTGATAACAAACAATTTCATTTTTTCAATCATTAAACTCTGAAATATGCATTCACAAGTCGAACTGATAAGATATGTTTGGTATAAGTAAAACTCACTAAGTGCCCATTACTTGCTTTGTATTTGCTTGGTTCTGTCCAATTTCAAATGTCCTTGCCAATCCAAAATCTGATATTTTAGGATTCATATCATGGTTTAATAGAACATTGCTAGCTTTGAGATCTTTTTGAATTACTCTGAGTCGAGAGTCCTCATGAAGGTATAGAAAAACTCTTGCTATTCCATTGATTATGCTTAATCTTAGTTTCCAGTCAAGTTGTTTTCTTTTCTCATCATCTGTCAACTCAAGAAGATAAAAGGGATTTGAGCATCACAAGCCATTTAGCAAAAAACCAAATGCTAAGTATTTGCCTTACACAGGAAAAAAGATACCAAGAGACAATATAGCATTTCCCCCTTAAAAAGATGACTTATAACATGGGATAAGTTTAGTTTAGTTTCATGTTATGAAAGAAAAACATAATGTATTAACCTTTTTGGGTATTTTGCATAATAATATATGTACCAGAACAGAACGACAACTAACTAATTTCTATTAGAGTGTAAGTTGGAAGTCTTTAATTTGGTAAGAATGGGTAAAAAGAGCAACATACAAGGAGAAAAGATTCACCGATCTGTTGTCTATATAACTCTCTCTTTCAAAACATTTTGAAGTCGAATGAAATTTTTTGAAAAACTGAGAAAAAGAATTATTTTCAGATAGTTGTAATTCCGAGTTTGAAGACTGAGTTCTTGGAAAAAAATTTGGCAATTTTGGAGACTATTTTATGTTAATCAATAAGTGTTCATTTAATTTGATTTCAGTTTAGATGTAATTATTGAGGTGATATATTCCTTGTATCTGGATTTTTAGGTAGATTGCAAGTGTTTGTGCTGAATAGGGTGTTTAGAGAAACCTATTTTTCAAATATTGACAGTAATAGTTCATGTAAGGTGTTTGTGCTGAACATACATAACCATTTACAGACATACGGGTAACCAGTTTTATGTGTACCAGTATATGTGGAGGAACCTATGGCTGAGTAGTTCTTGTAGGGTTATTACACCAGTCAAGTCATATAACCGATGTAATATATGGTTCTTATTAAAAAAAATGATTTTTTTTTCATGAAGAGTGGATGGTCATAAATGTCACATACGTAACCACTTACACAAACGAATAACCAGTTTTACGTGCGTCACATAATTAACCACTTACAGACACACGGGTAACTAATTTTGCGTGTGTTACGGGTCATATATTATAATATAGAGTCAGTGTTACATCCTCACCAAATATCACGTCTACAACGTCAATTAATGTCACAGGAAAAAATTGTTATGAGTACAAAATAACCTCAAACTCACAGAATATGCCATGACAACCCATTAACAAGAGAATATGCACAGTACCAACTAGGCAAGTTAACTCTTATATAAAGCTCTTCATAAAGAGTTGCATTTCCCCCAATTTTCAGGCACAAAAAACTTATTTCATTCATTTTGCAATAAGCATCACCATATCCTTGCCTTTCTTTGCAAACCCACGGCCATTGTGCTCCATGGCTCTCCCAAGCATTTTCACAAACAGGCCACAGCCACCACCAACTCAAACTGGTTTGAGTGATAACAAAAAAATGAGAATTATGAATGCGTGAAGTTGTTTGAGTTTCAAAAAATGAGACTCCTATTTCCTATGGGCATGCACAAACTTTTAGATTCCTTTCCGAAGAAAAATGATATCAATATCATTAGAAGTGAGCCAAAAAATTGAAGAAAACAAATACCGTTTAGGGAACCAAATACCATTTGGAAAGCATTAGATGAAGGCATTGAATCCAAAGTACTGGAAATAATATTTGGATCAAATATTCAATCCACATACATATAAGCCCTTCCATTCTTGATTACTTCCAATATGGTATTTTTGCATCACTGCTTGTTTGTAAACAATGTAGAGAACTTTATATAGTAATGTGTGGTTTCAAACTTGGTCATGTTTAAGTCTGATAAAATTCGCAGTTTGAGACTGCATCTAAATCTAATTAATATGTATGTGCAGAATTACTTTTGAGATTAAGTGAAATTGGTTACTCGTTCTATTAGGTAATATTTAGTGATTGATCATTCAGTATGAAAAATAACTAGCTATTCTTTTTTTGTCAGTAAAAAATAAAATAAATGAAACAGTGGAAGTGTATTTTATGATGTCCAACCCTTATACAGATCCAGAAAAAAACATATAGCAGAATAAAAATCCCCTACTTTCTTAAGGCTCTTCCCAGATTGAAACCAAGCTGCAATCACTCATACAAAAAGAAACAAGAAAGAATCAAACTAAGAGTTATTCCTTACTCAATTTCTGCTGCATTTTTGT
>Ga0123342_1010645_pt1 | contig 10428 bp, 4 predicted proteins | sample Turbeawhitnodule_FD_89960 | JGI IMG/M metagenome (GOLD analysis project Ga0123342, IMG submission 89960) | Root nodule microbial communities of legume samples collected from Mexico - Turtle bean Mexico white nodule | ecosystem: Host-associated > Plants > Roots > Nodule | place: Mexico: Nepantla... | reverse complement strand
TTGCCTTTATTTTATATCTTATATGTTTTTAGTTATTATTTTTTTCTGCCATTGTTTATTTATTTTTGTTTTTTGTTTTTATTTTATTATTGTTGTTTTTATTTTCTATACTTATTTATTTTTACATTTTTTTTCTTCTCATTTTTAAGCATTAAGTGTATCATTTGCATTAGTTTTTTTTTAGGGTTTTGCATTTAGGGTAGACACTTCAATATTATTTGTGTGTCCACTATTAATTAATACTAATTGACTTTGTTTTTACTTCATCAATAATAATAAAAATAAATACTAATTTATGTTTATAGATTCAACTTTTATGTTGTTGTAGGGTTTCATTTCTTATTTTCTTCATTCTTAAAAAAATAATTTTAAACTAAATATTTTTAATTTATTACTTTTTTTTTTATTTTGTAAAAAATCATTTCTTTATTTATTAATTATATTTCTAACTATTTTAAACATTAAAAATACTTATTTTTTAATGCATTTAAAATTAAAATTATCAAAAAAATAATAATAATTTATTTATTTATTTATTTTTAAAATGGTGCTAGATAGGGAAATAAAAAATAAAAGGGTGCTAGATAAGGAAATAAAATCAAAATGGTGCTAGTTAGAAAAATAAAAGTGTAAATGGTGCTAGATAGGAAATTTACCCGAGTTGTAAAGTCATTGAAATCCCCTCATTTCTCCTTTATTATTCCCTGCATCTAATTCATTTTCTCTCGGTATGCTTTTTAGTGCCATTAAAATCTAATTAAGCACATCAGTCATCAACACAATTTTTTATTAAATTCACAATTAAAGACATTGGCATTTCTATTTATACGTATAGATACGTCGACATGGACACATACAAGATTCGTGACATTTTTAAAATTAAAAACAAACTATATGGGATAATTTTATTTATAAAAAAACATCTATTTTTAAATTAACATTTATATTTTTATATTAAATTAATTATAGTTAATAATGAATACTAAAATAATACTAACAATATCATGTATTATCTTCTCATTTTCTACATTCATGTGTTCTATTATAAACTCAAACCATATGCTTTATGTAGGTAAAACTTAATTCAGTCATTCTAGTTTTTATATCCAATGATTTTTAATTTTATTAATACTAATATAATAACTATTTAAATTAGTGTCATTTAATTAAATTATGTGCTTTATTATTTTGGAGTTTTTTTAGTTTTATTACAAGTCTTTAGTAATTTAAATTTTATTAGTTTCCTAAATATTTCGTAGTGAAAAAAATAATTAACTAATAACGTTAACAAAATTAGTAAATTCAAATTTTTACTTTAAGTAGATAGTCTTAAGTTCATCATTGTTAATATTCAAAACTATATATACAAATTTGACCATTTAAAAATAATTACTCAAATTAAATCTTATTTCAATTTAATAATTTATTTTATCCGCTTCATTTAAAATCATCATAATTGCAACGAAATTAATAATATTAATAAATATAATAATAAAAATATTAAAATTAATAATATTAATAATATAATAATAATAATAATAATAATAAAAATAAAAATAGTAATAGTAATAATAATAGTTATTATCATGATCACTAAATATATTTGTTCTTGTGGTTACAAGCAATTGTATTATAAGTTTTACCTTCAACAAAATGGTGATTTTAACTCTAATAGTAATAAATAATATTTTTAATAATAATAATTAAAAATATTATTAATTATCGACGAATTTTTATTGTGGTAAAATAATTTTTTTTTTCTAAGTTGTAAATTATAGTGGGAAAGACATACAACTCTACATTATTTGATCCTATCACTATAAAAAAAATCATGAAATAGAAACCAATTTTTAGAGACCAAAATAATTAGTTACAATAGGAACTAAAATAGAAACCATTTTAGAAACTAAAAGAAAAATTGGTTTCTAAATTAGTTTCTATTATTTTTTATTATTGTTAAATAGTTTCTAAATTGGTATGTAATTAGCAACCAAGGTTTTAACTACATAGTTAAAACCTTGGTTGCTAATTACATACCAATTTAGAAACTATTTAACAATAATAGAAAATAATAGAAACTAATTTAGAAACCAATTTTTTTGTTTAGTTTTTAAAATGGTTTCTATTTTAGTTCCTATTGTAACTAATTATTTTGGTATCTAAAAATTGGTTTCTATTTCATGATTTTATTGTAGTGAATGAATAGGATTCTGACCTATTTTGAATAAGTCTTATTCTTGTGAGGAGTTGTATAGTAATACAAACAAGTCTTATTGTTTAAGACTTATCATTCAAGACTAATTAAAAATATGAAGACAAGAATATCAACAAATAATATAGATAATATTGATCTCATATAAATATAGAAATATTTAATCACAATTAAGGTGAAATAAATACATAATCTGGAACAAATATGAAAAATAATTTAGTAAATCTTAATATAAGTAGTAAGGATCAAATCATTGTTAAATTAAAGATATAATCAAATAAGATAGAAATGAGGGATGTGAACTTTCAAATAATTGTTAAATTAAAGATATATAATCAACCAAATGAGATAGAAATGGGGATGTGAACCTTAACCTTAAGAAAATAATTACAAACAAAATACATTATTATAAATATGACCAAAAAGTAAAAAAAAAAAACAGAAAATATTAATTAGAAGGATTATCATCTCTCTTGGTTGGAACAAATATTGTTCATACCCTTTATATTTTATTTTATGTTCATTGGCTAGAATAAACGAATAATTATTTGAAGTCTTTTTTAAAACTTCTTAAATCATTTTTATATTTTCTAAGTATTATGATAAGTTTGTTTTGTCTTACATTTTACTTGGAAAAAAACATGGTAAAAAAACTTTGGTGGTTATTATTTGATGCAATGTGTTGAAAAACTTGTGACAAAAACAAAAAAAATTATCAAAAGGTCTTGCTATAACATTTGATAGACGATCTAGTCAAGCTATAACATTTGATAGACGATCTAGTCAAGAGTATCTGACAGACTGTCTAACCATGAACGCATATCAGACGTTCTCGTTAGAAGTGTCTATTATATAGTCTAACCAATAGTGACTATCATAAAGTCTTGCCAAAAACGCCTATTAGAGGATTCAATCGAAAGTGTCTATTAGACAATATGCTAAGAGTGTCTATTAGACGGTTTCCTAAGAACATTTGCTATTTTTTCTTATAAAGATATGTTGAGTCTACTAATCTTAGTTTTTAGTTCTCTCTATTTTTTTCTCATTTGTTACTCTTTATTTTTCGCTTATATATAGTGTAACTTTTGGGTGTTTATCAATCAATGAACAAAATGTAATTTTATTTCTCTCTTTTTTTTCTTGATTGCTTCTTCCTCTCTTTCTTATTTCTTTATCTTCAATCAACGTGTGATGGAACAATCACATGAGAATGACATACATGTCTATGCATTGCAGAAATCTATTATGTATCATAACTCTTCTCATGAAGAGTTCTCCTCCACACTCATTTCTTTCTCTTCTTGCTTATCTTTCACTTTCTTTAGTTATGGAAGAAGAACCGTCAAACCATAGTTATCTTTACCTTCAAAGATTGCAAAGAGTATCATTATTTAATACAATGTAAAAACTTCTGACAGAAAAAATAATTCCAATAATTTTTTTGAGTATGACTTTGTCTTTGACTACCATGCATTTTACGAAAATTGAAAAAAAGGTGACTTTTTTTTTAATTTTTTTAACAAGATTGTAAACACTATTTTGTTCCAGTAGATTTATGACAAAAAAGAAAAAATAAAATTATTGAAAGCAAAATAGTTAGTTTCAATTTTTTTAGAATTGATACTATCTTTTATTCAGTCAATTTCAATATTATTATTTTTATCGGCCAATTTCAATATTATTGTTTTCAATCACTTTGAATTCAACATTTTCACTCCCATTAAGCAAAATAAAATAATATAAGTATAACTGCTTTAACATATTAACAAGATATATACCAATTAGTAATTTAGACCATTCACTAATATAAAATTATTAAATAAAAATTAATTTTAAAGATAAAAAATAATTATTTATATATTTACTAAATTAAATATTATTTTAAAAATTTAAAAAAATTATTAGTATTTAAAGTAGTTTATATTATTGATAAATAATTTCTAAATTAATATTTAATTATTAATATTTTAGTTACCAATTATTTATATTCTAAAGTTGGTAGCTAGAATCTTGGTACCCGGTTCTAACCGACCAATAATAAAATTAATTTAGATACCAATAATTTTTTAAGTATTAATTAATTTTTGTCTCTAAAATTGATTATTGAATGATGTACCGGTCAGAATCGAACAAGTCTCACAAGTCTTGGTACCCGGTTCTAACCGACCAATATGTTCAAAATACATTAGGATCAAGAGATAATTAACAAGGCTAAGTCGTACGGAGAATTGGGTAATACACCCATAATCACGATCCATACATTAATCTCAGTCAAACAAAGTCCACTAGAAAGATATAAATAAGCACTTATTGCACCAATACTGAATACTCACTTGAATGTCGGAGCACCTTTTACAGATGTCTTACTGACCGAGGGCGAACAAAAGAAAATGACCTTGATTGAAGGAGAGGAATGAGAATTGAGGAAGGAAGGGTTAGCCGAACGAGTCTATGCCGACCAACCAAAGCAAAAGAGTGAATTATTCAACTGTTAGGAGTTCTCTCAATTCCTTTTGGCTAGAGACAAAAATCCTTTCTTGAAAATGTGCTGACTTCTCGGTCTCCTCTCTTGAGTTGGTCTTTCGGTCTACTCTTCCTTTGACTTGAGATTGAGCTTAGATGATAGGTAAACTAACTTAATTGAGTTGAATCAACTAGGTCTCTTAGTTCTTGATCTCGCTCTCCTCTCACATATGGACGTGTGTACCACCTGCAATGCACTCCAATGTCAAAGTCAGAATCAATTTTGTATAATTATAAGATAAAGTAACTCTACTTACCTCTTAGGTTGAACATCTATTTATAAGGCTCTCTTATTAGACTTAGAATTTGCTTGATTTTTTCTTTTTTACCTAATATTTTTTAAACAGACACTTGTATATTTGAACTTGTTTTATAGACTTTACTACATTAATTAGTTATTTTTTATATTTAACCTTTCGATGTGACATTTCGATACAACCTTTCAGTTGACCTTTCAACTTATAATATATATATATATATATATATATATATAAAAGCATACTCCTCACCCTAAAATTTCAAACCTTTTATCTGTCCACCCTATAATGTTATCTGGTTTGGAAGATGGCTTGGTGGAGGTACATATTTTGTGCTTTCGAATATTTGTACCTATAACTGGTGCCTTTCAGGCTTTGATTTTGTTGGAATTAATGGTTGCAAAGCCTTCCAAGTTGGTTGGATAAGAAAAGACTTATTCTTCTTCTGATATATTGGAATAATTGTGCATGATTAGGTGTCAAGATAATGAACTTGATTCTTCTACTTTTTGCTCTGCATTTCACTAATTATTCATTTGTAAGTCTCACAAGCTTATTTCATATCTTTTTCTTGGTTCTTTCTTATAGGACATTCCTTATGCTAGAGGAGGAGGACATATTCACCACCAAAGTAAGTCCACTAACTGTGGTTTTTATTTTGTGTGGGTCCTAATCAACTTTATTTTCTATGGGTATATGCTTTCTCATGTTACAAATTCTCCAGGAGCTTACTACAAATTTTCCCAATATTTTTTTTTTTATTTTGCTTATTTTATACATGTTCAATCCAGTTACCAAAATTAATTAGGTTTTTTTCTTGCAAGGAATTTTATACATTTTTTTCTTGCAAGGAATTTTATACATTTTTTTCTGAAAAAAATAAAATAAAATAAAAACACAAGAGGTACTTCATCTCATATACAAAACAACAGTTAAAAACAATTTCAGGGTGAAAGTTAAAAAAAATTCAAGCAAGGAATATTTTACATGCTTCAGAAAGATTGCAAAAGAAAAAAGAATGGAAGTTTTTTTTTGGTAAAAAAGATGGATTTTGAAAAATAAAGTGGAAAAAATTGATGATGATGATAAATTATTCATTTCAAACGAAAAAAAAAAGAATTTTGCAAAGCTTTTTAGTTTTCAGTATTTTGATTAATTAGTCAGATTAGTCGTTTTGTAGACATGATTTCTTTACTGAGCTCCCCCTTCACATTAATTTCACACCCTTTATAATGTTATATAAATAAATTATATAGCATATTTCTCTATTAATTTTTATATATAATATAAAAGTAATTGTTTAGGCAATCTAAAAAAACACTCTATTCCAAGGCCACTATTTAATAAATATAAAGATTGACAATATACAACCATTTTTTTATTAAATAATTGAATTTAATATTTTATTATTTAAAAAAGTTGTCAAGTGCGTTTAAGGTAAAATATCTTTTTCCATAAATATATTCAAACCATCAAACATGTGATGAATTTGTAAAAAAAACAAAACTGAACTTACCTTTTCTTATAATGAGAAAATGGAGATAATACTTTGACACTTTTCAAAATTTATATTTTCATCTAACAATTATTTTTATTAAATTTTTATTCAATAATTTAATTTATATTTTAATTAAATAACTTAATTAATATTTCATTATTATATATAGTTGTCAAATAGATATAAGAGAAATAACATATTAAATGATAGGGTAAGACAAATTTAATAGTGAATTTTACCACAATTAGAAAATAATACTTTTTTTTTTATGTATGAACAACTTTGCATCTATAAATATATTTATGTGGTTTTTATTATTAATAAAAGATTATAAAAATAATTTTTAAATTGATATTTAAATTAGCTACTAAAGTTTTAGTTACTAATATTTTAGATTCTAAGTTGGTTTTAATTAGTCTTTTAGAAATTAATTTAGAATCTAAAATATTAGTAACTAAAATCTTGGTAGTTAATAATTAAAAATCACTTTATAAATTTTTATTAATAATAGAAACTAGTTTATATACCAATAATTTGTTTAGTTTTTAAAATTATTTATTTTGGTTTTTAAAATTATTTAGAATGATGATTTTCTTGAGTGATGAATATATATAAAAAGAATCCATCTTACCTTTTTATAACTTATTACATTACATCACTCTTAAGTTGCGACTTGCTCTAATAAGAAAAACTTAATAGTGGATTTTACCACAATTAGAAAATAATCCTCTTTTTTATGTATCAACAACTTTCATCTATAAATATAGATATGGTCTCAAAAGCAAGTTCACCATTCACTTGGCTTTGCGAGCTACCATACCAAAACAAACAAAGGTATGTCAGACCCAATGAATCCTATATTTTATTTTATCTTTCATCTACTTCTTTACTCCACTTTATATCTAGCTAGCTTCATCTCACCTTTCTTCTTTTTTTATGCATGAAAAGAAATTATCATAAATTTAAACTGTCATGAAAGAAGACAAATCACTCTACATTTGAACCCACAAACAAGGTTTTTGATGCATTATCAAAATGGAATAGTTTTTTACTATTGAAAATATAATGTGGAGTTGAAGTGGTGTAAAGATTTTTATTACTTTAAAATGATGAGATTTTGGTTTCACGTTATTACAAAAAGAAATATGATAATCCAGATATGCATACATGCATGCAACTTACAGTTGTAAATAGTTGTTATAATTTGGTGAAGGCATGGCAGATCCATCAATTATGGTGAACCTTTCAGAGGAGGAGAAAGAGGAGTCAAAAGGGTGGAGAAAAGCTCTGAAAAATGTAGGGAATTGGATGACACATAAGGATAAGGATAAATGGTTGAAGGACATGAGAGGTAACCTTTCTTTGGTGGCTACTGTAATCGCAACAATGACCTTTCAAAGTGCTCTAAATCCACCTGGTGGTGTTAGACCGCCAAAAGAGAGTCAAGAAAAAGTGGATTGTTCAGACGATCTCTGGCCATGTCCTGGAGAGTCTGTCCTAGGTTTTAGAATGGCAAAGGATTATACCCACTTCCTTATTTGGAACACTACATGTTTCATATCATCTTCAGCTGTTTGTCTCTTGCTTGTTAGTGGATTCCCTCTGGAGCACAGATTTTTCACCTGGCTTTTGTCAATAGGCATGTGCATCACCATCACTAGTCTTACTCTTACCTACAAGTATGGTGTTGATATGGTCACCCCTGATCCTGTTTGGGAAACATCCCTCTCCATGTTTAAAAAAGTTTTTAAAATTTGGATCGCACTGCTAATACTCGTGGCTTTTGTTCTTTGCTTGCGCCTCTTTATTTGGATTCTCACTAAATGGTTTGCCAAACCTAAGAAATAATGGCATATCCAATCTATTGGGGGCAATATGTACCTTGAGAGACCTAAAGTCCTACTAAGGACATTATGCAGTAATTATATTGTTGGTAAACTCTGGTGATGGTTTTGTAATAGGTTTTCTGTTTATTGTTTTTTTTAAGAAGTCTTAGTGTTTGTAATAATGTGGTCCGACTTAGAACTCGGATTCGATACGGTGCACTTGTATTTGTAAAGAATTTAAGTTGTTCGAATTGTATAAGGATTGAAGTATCTCTGAAATATTTTTATTATTTATTTGTTTTTTTTCCTTTTTGCATGCGTTTATATATCATGTTTCATTGCAACCTCAACACAAAGACTTTCTTTATTGGATACATAAAGCAAACAAGAGTTTCACTATTTTTAGTCTTTTAATGTGTGGCAAACTCCTGTCGCCTTATTATTTGGGTTATGAAGAAGCTCTTCTACATTGTGGCTTTGCTGGTCGAATTAAAAATGGAAGTTGCGTGTTAAGATATCCAAAAATTGTTGATCATGGAATCAATAAAAAGGATTTTTTTTTTTTCATCGAAGTGGTGCAATTTAGATCATAAATTGTGAATTTGGACAAAAATAATTATTACAAGTCGAACAAATTTACATAAAAAAAACTCTAGTGATTCATACAACTTCACTTTCACATTGAGTTCACGTGAAAGTTGTATCACACTAACATTTTGACATGATTTTAACATAAAATTATATTAATTTGTTTAATCTAATTTTTCAAAGAATGATCGAGAACAAATGTTCTGACCTAAGAAATTGTTGGAGATCTCACATCAACTAGAGATTAGAGTCTTTCATAGTATATAAGTGGGTGCAAACCTCATCCCATTGAGCCGGTTTTATGGGGTTGAGTTAGGCTTAAAGTCCACTTCGTAATATGGTATCAGAGCCATTTCGAGTCTATCCTAGTGAGGGGGGTCTTATTGAGCCGGTTTTATGGGGTTGAGTTAGGCTTAAAGTCCACTTCGTAATAGAAATCTTATAAGATAAATGAATGAATGGACAGAGGATGGCGAACCAGAAAAACTGCACAGTTAAGAGTAGTAGATGGGAAGTTCTCTTAGGTATAAAATGTACTCATCTTCACTGTAAGCTGTAATTTTGGTCGAAGTGAGGTGCTCTGCAATGCAGCCATTGACTTGTTGTGGATTATTCAGATTTGACAAGGATTGAAAAAAAAATTGAAGGTTTTGTAGGTTGAAAAACAGTTATCCAGGTTTGAAGACTGTTTTTCAACACTACCAACTTCCATTGGTTATGCTTCTTCAACAAATATGCTTGTCCACAGGTTTGCCACATGAGATTAAACCTCCTTGCTAATGAATATCAAGTCAAGGATTCAGTTCTTCATGGTAATTTTCTCATATACTGATTTTTTATTTGCATTCATTTTTCATATTGAATTTAGTAAATTTCTTTCTTCATATACCAAAGTGTTTAATTTTCATAGACCAAAATGTTTTATTTTCTTTCTTCTAGAAGGATGCATATAGGAAGGATAGAGTTGGGGAGGTTTCTCCAGTTTACAGTAAGTTGTGGAGGTGCAAAGCTTTGCCTTCCGCTTTGGTCACTGTTTGGAGGGTGATGGAAAATAAGATTGCTATTAGGGTAAATTTGGAAAGGCGAGGGGTGGTGGTAGAGAATCTGGTGTGTGGGAAGGTGGAAGAGTCGTCCAGTCATCACTGTTTTCCATCTGCGAGTTTACCTGGCGGGTGTGGTGTCTTTGTTTTGAGTGGCTTGGAGTGTCATTTGTTATTCACAAGGACCCTTTGGTAAACTTCCAACAATTCAGGTTGTGTTCGGCTTCTGATGTGGTTAATGACGTTTGTGGGGCGATTTGGGTTGGTGTTGTGAGTGAAATTTGGAGACATAGGAACTCAGTGACCTTCGACAGGGGCGTGGTAGATGCGCTCAAGGTATTTGCACTGGTACAGGTAAATATTTGGTCTTGGATTTTTGCAAAGTCCTGTTGTAATTCCTTTACGTACCCCAACTGGGTTTTGAACCCAGTGGATTGTATGAGGCTGGTTGTTTAATGCTTTCTTGAGTTGGTTTGGTTGTTCC
>Ga0123342_1010644_pt1 | contig 10430 bp, 9 predicted proteins | sample Turbeawhitnodule_FD_89960 | JGI IMG/M metagenome (GOLD analysis project Ga0123342, IMG submission 89960) | Root nodule microbial communities of legume samples collected from Mexico - Turtle bean Mexico white nodule | ecosystem: Host-associated > Plants > Roots > Nodule | place: Mexico: Nepantla... | reverse complement strand
TAAGAAAACTTATGCTTGTTCTTATCACATGGCCAGTGGTTATGAGGTGAGTTACTCAGCAAAAAGCCCACTCTTAGACAACCTCTAAGCACTACCTAAGACACACTTAAAGCAAAGCAAAAATACATATGAAATGCGCATAAAAGTCTTCATCAAACACAATCTTGAAGGGGCAACAACCATCTTCAACATAGTGATCGACTCGGAGTCCACTTGGATCACCCCAATCAAAGAATATTTGCTTAATAGTACATGTAGTCCCAGATCTGAAAAAACCATGAAGCAGAAAATTGCCCGGTTTATCCTAATAGGCGACGATCTTTATCGTCGTGGATATACCAGACCGCTCCTCAATTGTTTAACACCCGATCAGGCCTCCTATGTCGTCTGGGAATGGCACGAAGGAATTTGTGGTACTCACTCTGGTGCGCGAACAATGGCTGCCAAAGTACTCCGAGCCGGCTACTATTGGCCAACCGTCCAAGGTGATTGTACCGATTTCATCCGAAAATGCCTTAAATGTCAGGAATTTGGCACTTTGTCTCACCAAAAACCAGAGGAATTCCATTATATGCTCTCACCTTGGCCGTTTGTCCAATGGGGTATGGATATCATCGGCCCTTTCGCTCCCGGCAAAGGACAATGTAAGTTTCTACTGGTCGGCATTGATTATTTCACCAAATGGATTGAAGCCGAGCCTCTTACCACAATCACCGCTCGCAATGTCCAAAATTTCGTATGGAAGAATATTGCTTGTCGTTTCGGCCTCCCCCAAATCATCATCACTGACAACGGCCGGCAATTTACAAACCGGACGCTAGCCGAATTTTATGAAAAGCTTCACATCAAACACATTGCCAGCTCAGTAGAACATCCGCAAACAAACGGTCAGGCAGAACCTGCTAACAAAACCATTTTCAATGAATTGAAGAAACGTTATTATACCTAAACAACCTATGCCTCGTTCGGCATCCGAATTATTACCTAAGTCCAATAAGAAATTATGCCTTTTTCGGTCTACGAATTCCTCATTAAAATAATATACCTCATTCGGCGTCTAAACTTAACTTAATAATTACCACATATATTCAAAACAACACCAGTGTATATTGCCCACATGCCGGGTCCAACAATATTTACTGAATATTTTTCATTAAATCTTCAAAAGAAGCGTCCAGCTGTGGCCCGGGTGTCTCCGCCTCAGCCTCCTCATTTTGGTTTTCAATAAGGTTCGGCAACATCAGCTCTCCGTCCACCACCATTTTCTCAATATCATATCGGTCGTCCTCCGCCGGTGCCCCATGCAGACAGGCCACTTGTTGGATACCCAACCGGAAATACTCTTCGCTAATGCGAAGCATAAAGTCGTGGCACTTAGCCACTTCGGCTTTCATAGCCTCCTCCCGGTCGACTCCTTCTTTCAATTTCGCCTCAAGACTCTTTTTCTGCTCCTCTTGAGCATTAATGGCCGCCCGTTTCTCTTCTAGCTGGGACTTCAACTTCTCTGCCATTTCGGTAGCCGCCTTGGTAGCTTGGGCGGTCTCGGTCACCTCCCTCTTCAGTCGGGGAACGGTGACGGTCGTCACCCTTTCGAGCTCCTCAACCACCGTTCGGCTCTGCAACTCCAAAGTCTCCACCATCAATTTGGTCGTGGGGATGGTGGACAATACTTCATTCTCCTCCGCAGTCAGCTCCGCCTGCAGATGGGTCGCTATGTCCAAACCGGCCGCTAGAAGGGTAGGCTCAGTCATTCGCGATGGCCCAGCACGACCCTCTTGATTTCCTTTAGGAGGTCGGCCCCTCTTCTTTGCCGCCGCCGCGGCCCTCGGTGCGGGCACCGTCGTGGCCGGCGGAGCCGCTAAGGCCTCGCTCATCTCGATGGAGCCCGTCCGGCGGTCTTTCGCTTGCTGACGCAAGTTGTTCATGTACTCATTGAGCGATGCATCCGTCCGAGTCATGATTTCTGTAAAACATACAAGAATTAAACACTATTAATGAAGCAATCCGGTCAACCAAGATTACAAAGTAACATACCAATAAATTCCGCCTAGGGATCGGACGACGCATATAGTGAAATTATTTCCCTCGTAGGCAATTTATAGGGAAGCTGGTCAAATATCGCCATTACAGCCTTGCCCAACATCGACAAGGTCGTACGTGAACTAGCAGTAAGGATGGTCGGATTCGGCGTCCAATGAAAAGGAAACCTCGTACCACCCTCGGCCTGATAAAAATACTCTCGGTCGTCCGGCTCCACAACCACCTTGAAAAATCGTTCTTTGAAGTTCTTGTATGATGTGGTGAACATCGCAAAACGCACACCCCCCCGGGCGGCTCGCCAACGAAACCCAACTTATTGGGTTGGCCGGATACGTGTTATAATAATACAAGAACACTTCCGCTCTGGGTGTCAAGTCAAAAAGGTGAGACACCATTCGGAAGGCCAGTAAGCACGCCCATGAGTTTGGATGGAGTTGGGTAGGTGCTAGATTAAGAAATTTCAGCACATTCGAAGTGAATTCATCGAACGACAAGGTCACTCTTAAATTAGTGAACAACGTGTTGTAAACAAAGAAAAAATCTACAGGGGCGTTCTCCCTCCCATGACACACATGGTCAGTATACCCACATATCTCAGCAACTATGATGTCCGACGGTAAACCCGAACGTACGAGGGGTGCCCGCGCTATCAGTTTATCTAAGTCATCGGATTTCCTAAGGGTAGTAGCGATATTTCTGACAGTAACATCCACTCAATCATACGTCGGACCCATAGACCCATTAGTACTTTCGTCGTTCTCGGACGATGACTCCCCACTCTCACATGACCCCTCATTAACTATTCTATTTGAAGAAAGTTGAGACAACATCACTAACCTTTAATACGAGAATATACAATCAGTCGGAGGTTACCAATCGTTCAGCAACACAACTCACAGTATGGCCTCGGCAATCGGAGCGACTCGGATGCCGAATTCATAGGAAACGTGGTGCCCCTCCAAATGAGCACACTATTTATAGCATTTCCCTCTCCCCCTCATCCGTTAGATGCGTGTTCATCCTACGGCCTCTGTCAGTCGGAAGACGAACCGTCACTTAACCTACACCGTCAGATCAATCTCCGTCGCTTTCAACAAAAAGTGAACGTCCCATCATACTGTTGCCATTAATGTTTGACACCTCGGAAACCACAACAATCATTACGACTCTTCGGCTTTTTCTTCACCTCGAGCCTGGGGGGCAAGTGTACCGGCAGGCACCGGACGGACACACGTGGCCGACCGACCGAGTGCATAGTAAATGACATTTACGCGATAACCTATAGCGGTTAAGATACACCTCCGAAAAATAAGGAGAACGTGATTAAAGAAGATATGTTCTCCGAGTATCCCGGTGCATAACTGACAAAACTTACCCATAACCGCCCTAAGCCCAAGGGACAGAAAGTCCACTAGGTAATCCTATAAATACTGTGCTCAAGCCAAAGAAAGGTACGTTTTTCATCCACTTACTGAATCACACTTAGAATCTCTCACTCACTTGAGCGTCGGAGTGCCTTCGTAGGTACCCTTCCCTGCCCGACCGAAGGAGACACCAAGAAGAAACGACCGACTAAAGAAGAGGAAGATCGACACGTCAACAATTATACTACGTCAACCGACCGTGCCTGGGCCCCATCTCTCCACTCAGGTATAAGTGACAACTTGTCAAATATACTTGAGTTGTGTAATATACTTGAGTTGCAAATACATAATGGTTACTTTTGTAAATCAACTTCCCAAAATTAACAAGTGTTAACCCAAAATGATCTTGCTTACTTCAAACCAATCACGTTTAAATAACACAAACTTAGAGTGTCCATAATAATCTAACTTTATTATATCTTTCAAAACTCCATAGTAGGTAACATTTTCTACCTCAAGATTTTCTCCTTCTTTATTTTTAAACCTAATAGTAGATAAAGCAATCATTACTCTAAAGTTTTTTTTTGTCTCAAAAATAAACTTGTTCCCATTTATACATAAGCTAAAAAAATCTTCTAGCATCACTATTTGCCTTTACCTAATCATTTAACCTCTTCACTGACAACTACGTTTTTAACATGATTTTGAAACCATTTGTGAAATGTAGGACATTGATCTTTTGTCGTATTCCAATTTCTTGTTGAACCTTCATAAGCATTACCAGAGATAAATTCCTCCTATTTTATGGAAAAATTGAATAAGCTCACAAAATTTAAAATCTCATAACAACACATAATGATGAGCTTGCTTCCACTCAAAAGGTTCCAAATTAGTCATAACTACATTCCCTATTAGATCATCTAAATTTCTTGGCATCTTGTTGAACTTTTTATGGATAGTATTGTTTAAATATCTTTAGCAAAATGTCAAACACTCATCCACTATGCAATTATGCATATAAACTTTAACCTATGTAGAAATTTATAAGAATATAAACCTATGACAAGGAATAATAGATTAGAAAATAAATTTACAAAAAAAATATTCATTTAGTAAAATAATTACCTTTCAATAGGATACATCCAATGGTAATGTACATGCCCAACAACTCTAGCCTCACATGTTAGATGTATGGATGACACAAAAAGATGGAGGAAGAATCCTCTATAATTCACACATAATTAATGCAATTTTCGCATCTAATGATTCAAAATCCTTGATTATGATGACTTTAGAACATAATATTTTTGAACAAAGAACTTAAGTTCATTAAAACTCTTGCAACTTCTTTTGAATTTTTTTTCGAATGGCTACTTTTAGAAAATCTTAGCATCAATATATGGAAATCATGACTTTTTAGTCCAAGAAAACTTTGTTGTTCAAGATTAAGAAATCTAGAAACATTGGAACCATAACTTTTTGAAACTTTAACTCCTTTTAAAACACATCAAAATATGTCTTTTTCTTTTGACGAAAGTGTAAACCTTGTAAGCGGAAATAATACCTTGTTTGGTCTTATATTTATAAGATGAAGGTATTTCCTTATACTCGTCTCTGCCAAATCAAGTCAAGCTTTAAGATGTTTTTTTAGTTTCTTTTCTATGTTTAATAATATTCTTATTACATTTTTGCATATATTCTTTTGAATATGCATGACATTAAAATTGTAATAAAGCATATTAGTCTCTCAATACAGAAAGTTAAAGAAAATACTTAATTTTGTTCAAGGATCATGCTTCTTTCTTTTGTTTTTCTAAGCATTTCCAAATACATTTTTCTATCACATAATATATCCAATATGTTAGACCATCTTAAAGGAGTAAGTGTTCCTCTCAATTATTGGGTACCATCAAAACACTTTTTGTCTTTCTACCACTTATGTTTTTAGTCTAACCATATTTGGTGACACATATAAAACATCATCTTACTATTATTTAAGTACCTAGAGCATGTTTAGTAGTTACATATAGGGCATGTCCATTTTCCACTTGTACTCCAACTTGATAAAATAGTATAAGCAGGCAAGTCATTAATAGTTCAAAGTAATTCAACATGTGCTTAGAAAAATGCTTGTTAGAAGCATCATAAGTTTCAAACCTTTTCTCCCACAACTCCTTCAACTCATCAATAAGAGGTTCCAAATAAATATCAACACTACTTTAAGGGGGGAAAGGACCATGAGTTAGTAATTGAAACATTAATTAAGGTTGTTTCATACAATCTCATGGACGTAAATTACAAATCATTAAAACTACAGGAAAAATATTAGGTCACTTACCCATCATTTTAAATGGAGTAAATCTCACTTGCTAACTCAAGCCTCACATTTCGAGGATTTGATGCAAAGTTAGGATGTAGAGAATAAAAGGTTCTCCAAGCAAGTGAATCAACTAGATGCCTTAGCTTTCCATCTTTGGTACAACCTTCATCGTGCCATTTCATAGATTTAGCTGTTTTTTATGACATAAATAGCCTCTTGATAATTTGTTTTAAAGGATTGTACCTCAAAACATTGGTTGGAATTAGAGGTGAAACAACCTTACTAGATTTTTCATTAAGAATTTTGATGCTTCTTTTCTTTATACCTAAACGAATCACATTTAGGATACATACCTTCATTCTCATACTCCTTTCGAAATCAAACACAATCAATAAGACAAAAATTAATATTTTCATAACTGAAACTCTAGTTCTTAATTATAAACTTGCAATATTGGTATGATGATTACAAATAAGGGTGTTCAGGAAGTAACTCGCCTAAACATTTTAGTAACATATAAAATGAAACATTGCTTCATCCATGAAGATTCTTAATATGTAGCAATCGACCAATGATTGATAACTTAGAGAAATTTTTACAACCAGGGTATACTTCTTGGTGAGCATCACGTATCAATTTGGTAAACCTAGTTGTTTAAGTATCAAACACTTTCTTATGTTCATCTATAATGTCATTAAATTCATTTCACCTAAATTCATGGGCATTGTGAATGTTTCCTCCAACAAACTACATAAATCATTATGCATACTAAATTTCTCTCGTTCATCATCACATATTTTCTTTGAAGATCCACATTCTCCATGAAAAACCTACCTTGTATAGTTTATATCAAATACAACACACATTAAATGCTCATGCACTTCCTTTCGGTTACCATAAGTACAATTTTTACACTCCTTTCAAGGACATAGATTATGATCTCCTTGAGCAGTATTTTTAAATTCAAAATTTAAAAAAATTCCAAGCCATTTCAATACCTAGTAAATGATTTAGGTGCTACCATTCTACTCTTGTCCATGATCATGTTGTCTTGGAGATGCAAAATTATCTATGAACTTGAGGAGTTAATGCGGAGTAACTATTCCACTATCATAAATTCTAAATATGAATTTATGAGAGACAATTAGATCAATCAACCGTTAGGTAGAGTCAATAGAGAATGAGAAAAGGGGCATATAAGAGAACGAGAAAAAGTGTACTAGTACAAAAGTCCAAACGATGACGATAAATAACAACATTTCGCACACAACCATTGTAAAAAAAATGTGGACATTTTTAACGAGTTGTGACAAGAATCATCGTTAGAAGTACACACCTGAAAGAAATAACAATGATTTCTTTACGATCTGACATTAAAAAGTTGCGAAATGATGATTTCTTTACAATGCCTGGATCAATGATGGTTCTAAATGGACTTCATATCTCATTTTTAACCGTCGTTAAAATTTATTTCTACAATAGGCATATGTTTAAGTAAGAGAGCAAAATAATAAGAGTGAGAACGAGAACATGAGTAGGTTTGCTACCTCAACATGGTGTTATTCCCAACCAACCGAAATAAATAAAAAAGTTATTAGTTTGATATTAAATAAGTATTTAAGATTAAGAATATTTTTTTAAAAAAAACTACATATCTAAATACATAAAGGAAAAATAAACATAAAGTTACTAAAATTGCTTATAATTACTTTAACAAAATAATCTTTTTTTTTTCAAAATAACATAAAAAAATCAGAGATTAATGATTTTTTTTGAAGTGGCATAATAATTTTAAAAAATAGGAACAAATTGTATTCTCTCTATGCAAAAGAAAAGTTGTCTTTTAATGACATTTAAAAAATATATACTATATATTATATATTAAGTTAGTGTTATTTATAGTAAAATTTATCTACAAAATGTCATAATATTATATTTATATTATCTACAGTTACACTTATATAAAAATATATTACTATAATAATTGAAATTTAAATGTTATAACATTTAAATAAATGTAACTACTAAAATATTAATAAAGTGATAAATATTAATTGTGTAGTGTAATTAAGGGAAGTTACACCTTGACACTTAAATAAGCAAATATATAAAGTACTTTCCATTTTCACATTGAAGTGTAGGTATTATATTATAACAATATTTTTAACAAAATAAAAGGCAGTGATAACACAGTTAAATTTATATAATTAAATAGTATAAAATACCTTTTTCTTACTTTAAAACTATCACAACTAATTACTCCTTGGAAATCACGTGTAAACATTTTTCATGGTTGTATATAAGAAAAACCATGTTTTTACTATTCAAATGAATTATATCATACTGAATTTAAAATAATATATTTACTTTTATTTCTCATGTAATTTTTATCTTTTTTTTTTGTACGTATACATGTTAAAAATGCTTTCAAAAATTGAAGGGGCAACAAATGTTATCTCAAAACTATTTCTTAAAAGCATAGCCACATCTGAACGATTATTTCTGCAGACATACACTGTGATGTTATCAAAAGTAACCATAATAATTGATCCTAATCCCATGCATATGATATAAAGCATCCAAAATTTATCTACATCCATGTGCGTTTCATGCACCCTACCTACGTATCACGTAGTAACCACAAAGGCATACATTTACAAATGAAACAAAAACTGTACATGCAGAAATAATTAATTTCACAAAACTAAAGCATAACACAAAATCCAAATATATATATAAAACCTATCCAAACAAATCATCAAATTCCTTGTATGAACCTAGCTACTTTCCAATACCATATACAACAATATACCTTCCCCAACTCAACTTGAATAATTCAGTTAAACTATTTCATATCAGAACATGCATGAAAAACTGAACCACTGCAAGTTCATATATAATCTTAGAACAGTTTCCACCTTTATACATTGGAGCAATTTATTTCCTTCCCATGCCAGGACATGCACGTGACTTACTTAAGCAGTGCTCCGGTTTCAACAAACATTCATATACGCTTCTCCATTTCGTTTGTTTTTTTTTCTTTTTCCTTGCTAATCTTCTTCTGCTAAGTTAGTGTGTCGTGAGAAAACACTCTGAACTGCATTGTGTTTGTGTGGATTGCAACATCAGAAAAAGAAAATTCTTCACATCCTTTGTGGGGTATCTCATTAATTATCCTAGCTAGCTAGTCAATAATCAATGCTCAGGCCACGAAATCCCGCAACAACTGCGCAGCGAACCTCTTTCTGTTTTGGATGTCGATGTTATCATAACTGGTGGCTGAATGAGAAGAAGGTGGGGTGTTGATGGCACCACAAAACTCATTTTCATTGGTTGTTCTCATTCCCAAGTGCATATTCGGTGAGAGGAATCCATGCTGAGTTCCCGAGAGAGTAAGATTCTCACTGTGTGGAAGTCCAAGAGTGAGAGAAACTCCGTTTCCATGAAACCTTGGAGCCAGTTGTTCACTGACATGATGGAACCTTCCAATGTCTTCCATGGGAAATGCTCCAAAACCCCCACTGTGGTTTTCAATGCCAAACTTTGTGTTGGTTCCTTCTCTAGTGTTTGTCTCTCCATGAGGCTTCATTTCCATGTCCACTGAAAGGATGCTACCCGGAGAGTTTTGCATTTCAGAAGTGCTTCTTGGCCTTTTTGGACTTTGCATATCCCCAAGATGGAAACCAGATTGGAGAGACCCTCCTCCTCCTCCCATTGGAGATGTTGAGAGTGAATTAGAATTGGAGATTTCTGTAGGGGAAGTGGTTTGATTATTATTGAAACTTTCTGCCTTTGATTGGAGAACATTAATTTGATTAAGTCTCAAGCCACCAGATTCATGTGTAGCAGCATTAGCTTCTGACCATAACTCTTTGTTATTTTCTTTTGATCTATTTGTGTTGTTGTCCTGGGAGCCATTGTTTGGTTCTTGCTTCACCTCTTCCAAGTACATTTCTTCAACCATTGGCTTCCATAGCCGAACTCGGGCATTTATAAACCAGTTAGACACCTGCGTTATTATAAACTTATATAATGTCATAAACCTTCCATATATATATACCCATTGCAAACTCATCTCACTCACAATCACTACAATATTTTCTCAATGAGTTTGAAAATGGACTTCCAAAATGAAGTGAAACAAGAAAGGAAAAAACAAACTATTGAATGCATATTGAAAGAAACATGTTAGTTCAACAAATAAAAATAGAAATATACCAGTTTACAACTCTTATTTTACTAATATAATTTCAAATTTGTTGCAATTTTACTAAAAAGTTATTTCTCTTTTTCAATTCTAATATGATGCCTATTCTTAATATATACTCATATAGAATTCCAATTCTAATATATATGATGCATGATTCTCAATATATACTCATAGAAAATATGATTAAAATAGCTAAAAAAAGTAAAAGAGAAAATAAAAGTGATTGAATTTAGAAAAATATAAAAATATTATAGTAAATAACACAAACCAAAAATAGTTAATGGTGTATCACGTTTTTTTATTTCTCTTTTCTCTGTCTTTTTCTTACCTCCATCAAATAACACTGACTTTTTTTTATCTCCATCTATTTTTCTTCTTCAATAAAAGAATTACTATATATATATATATATATATATATATATATATATATATATATATATATATATATATATATATATATATATATATATATATATATATTTCTTTGTTTATATTT
>Ga0123342_1010643_pt1 | contig 10430 bp, 9 predicted proteins | sample Turbeawhitnodule_FD_89960 | JGI IMG/M metagenome (GOLD analysis project Ga0123342, IMG submission 89960) | Root nodule microbial communities of legume samples collected from Mexico - Turtle bean Mexico white nodule | ecosystem: Host-associated > Plants > Roots > Nodule | place: Mexico: Nepantla... | reverse complement strand
GCTAAGCTACTCCGCAAGGGAGTAACTTAGCACGCAAAGAGAAGCGCTAGAGCCCTTCCAGTAAGTGACACGTGTGTGGTTAGATGCGAGTCGCATGCCTCCACGTGTCATCATCTGAGAGGGTGTGGTCCAGACAAAGAGGCACTCCGTACCACTAAAGGTACAGACAAGCGCAGCCAAGCGCAGAGACGCACAGACACCCACACTCTCTGATTCTGCAGGTACACTGTCTCTGAAAAGCATAACAGAATTCTGTTATGCCCAGAAACAGAGAGAGATAAAAGAGGGAATCAGGGAGAGATGGGGAGATACGAGAAAAAGAGAGCAAGAGTTTTTCACACACACTGCTAGTTTTCTCATCTTTGGTGGTTATGTGGACTAACTTGATTGTCGGAGTGCAAACGGCCGCTAGAGGCGCCGTCTGTGTGTTTTGCAGGTCACGTTTGGAGCATCAAGAGAAGGTCCTGAGGGTGATTCTGCAGAAGACGCAGTCGCGTAGGCAGGGCAGAGAGTGCCACGAAGCGATTCCTCCACGTTCGAGTTGCCGGCAGGATCACCAACAAACACTAAGAAGGAAAAATCCCTATAAATATAACATGTCTCAGATGGAAAGAGACACTTGAATTTGAATTTACTTATTTAAAGTTACTACTTTTAATCAAAACAGTACAAACAACTTGAATTTCTATAGGAACCACTTGGACTTCTTGTATATGAATAGGAGGACAAATCGTCTCGGTCGGTTACAATGTTTGTATACACTTTTTTATGAACGAAGGAACGTTATCAGATCAGATATTGTTGAAGTCATTTCACTTATTATGGATTTGAAAAATATGGAAGAGACATTGTCTATGAGCAACAATACTGGTGCTGCTTTGATCACCGACTCTCGTATAAGCATTTTCACGAAAACTTCTCTATGAGTGTGAGCGTGATAATGATGATGATCGTGATTACCCAATTAACAAACTTGTTTGCTACAGGGAGATCTGGGGGGTTTGCTCAAGTAGTTCAAACATAGGCAAATCCACATCAATTCTAAACATTATAGGGAGAAATGCAGATACTGCAAGAAAGAAGCTCACTGGAAAACAGAGTGCTGAAGATGTAAAGAAAAGAATGAAGAAAGTATGAGCAAGGCGTAATTATAACTGAAAGTGTTGAAAATTATCTCTTCGAATCAACTAGTTTGGTTGGTGATGCACAGATCATTACTTCTTCTTACAGTTATCACATGTGTCCAAACTGTCATTACTTGTATATCGGTCTATTTATATCTCGTCATGTTATATATATAATAGAGAAGTTGTTTAATCATTATTAAGGTAGAAATAAATTATTTAATTATTTATTTTATTAAATACAAAAGTTACTTTTTATTTATTAGAAGGTTAAATTGTCTAATTAAAGATGATGTAATATATATATATATATATGTATTAGTTTTGTAAATAATTTTTAGAAAACAAAATCAACCAAATAATAAATTAGTTCAGATAATTTAATAGATTAATTTAAGTTAAAAATTATTTAATTGATTACAATAAAATATTCTTAAATTAATATTATTATAGATTTTACTATTTATTACTGGACAAAATTTTAAAAAATATGAATAGTTTATAAATAATCGAAGTAAAAAGTTAAGCAGTTTAAACAAACAATTAAAGGAAATCAATCAGACAAAAAATTGCAATAACTTTACGTAGAGAATTTGTACGAAATTGTCCTTATACTCTTATTTATTTTATTTTTTTCATAATTGTTGTCCGTTCAAACAGAAAATGGTTACGTTCTCATAAAAACTTTACTAAATTAGCCTTACACTCTTATTTTTTCATTTGTAATTGTTGTCCCTTTTTACAAAAAATTATTGTCTTTAGTGTACATACTTTTTTTAATACATTATATCCTAAGGGTTGTTCTCCCAATTAGTTTGTAGCTTGTAAAACATTTATCCGTCTTTTTAATTGATTCATGGTTAACAATGAAAGAATTAAGATTATTAAAATTATAATTATTTTACTTAAACTACACAAAATGCATTGGAGGAAGTACTAAGTAACTCATCTTATCATTAAGTATAAATTATTCATTGCATATGTTTAATTGATTTAAAGTAATTAATAAGCCGTATTTTATATCATATATTTATTAAAACTGAATAATCGACTGATTAAAATCGTTACAAAATAAAATTATTAATATTTTGTATTAACAACATTAATTTGCATCCGTAACATAAGCCGGCGTGGCGGTGTTCGGATCATAGATAAAATGAAGCCACTGACTTGCCCACTCTCCCCACGTCCGCGCATGAAACCACGTTCCAATCCAGAGTCAAATTTCCCCAACTCTCTTCAAACAACGCGGTGCACGTCTCTCTAACCGTTGCTCATTTCCTCCATCTTCTTCCCAATTCAATAATAAAACTCATTTTTCGATTTAAATAACATCAAACAAATCATCCTCAAAAGAAATAATGGAAACGCACAATCCTTAGAATAATAGTCAGCAAAATTTTATTACTATTATTATAACAAATAATCTTCAAAACTACCCATAAATAAATGATAAACTTTTTAGTCAAACTGTGATCGGAGAGTTTTTAATCAACCACAGCCAAATGAAACAGCGAGAATAAATATGAAGCCATGAATGAATGCAGTAGCTATCTTGCTTTTTGATCAACCAAATATATATTCTTTTTCTCTTTTGGCTTTGCATTCATTCGCCATATTTCTGAAACGGACCTATCAAGCAAGTTTTAGAGAAGGGGCCAATGAACATTCTTTGCATGCCATCCTTCTGAGTTTACGAAGTTGTCATGTTTCTCTGTCTTTTCTCATCACTCTTCACAAGTTCAACCGTTATTACATGAACACCAGCCACCCAAATTCTAGAATTTCGGAATTTGGATTTCCTCTGTCTAGACTCAATTTGATGTTTCTAAGAGGACCCCACAGCAATACGTGGAAGCCATGCCGGTGTTGGAAACTTTAAGGAGGGTGAAACGTTTAAGGTTGTTTGAACCGTCGGTTAGCGTTGCTGGGTTTTCTCTAGTATCTGCCTTTGTTATATGCAGCTTCTTCTTCTTGGATTATAAGGAACTCGGTGGAAGGTTCGGGTTCTCGGGTCAATCTGAGAGGGTTACTTGGTCGCACCAGAAAAGAGGTTCAGTAGAGGAACGTGTGCATAGAGTTGAGTTTCTTGGAGAAAAGGGTGGTGGGTGTGATTTGTTTGAGGGTAAATGGGTTTGGGATGAAAGTTACCCTTTGTATGAGTCTAAAGATTGTAGCTTCGTTGATCCGGGATTTCGGTGTTCGGAGAACGGAAGACCTGATTTGTTTTACACAAAGTGGAGGTGGCAACCCAAAGCCTGCAACTTGCCCAGGTACACACACTTATGTTCTTCTTTTTTCTCCTTATATTTCCCATTTTCGCCTTAAAAAACCATAAAAAAACACCAATAATGAACTACAACAAATCCTCGGTCATTCATCGTTTTGAGCATCCTTTTGCTGCAGATAAATGTTAGCTCCATTTCAATCCAATGTCAGTCAACGCACAGTTTTCAGTATTAGAAAAACTCTGAATAATATTTTTCTTTTTTCAAAAATAAAAATAGGCAGTGATACTTTACAACCTCATAAATATTCTAATAAATTAATATTGTGAAGTGGATGTTTTTTTATTATTAGGGTGTAAATCAACTTTATCCAATAAAAATAGACAGCATAGTGTGTGACTATTCCAATTTTGGCCAGGTGAGTGTTACCTAGTGGTGCACGACTAATCCAGAGTCACTCTATTCTGACTCAGTATTACGCTATCCCTATCCTCATCTTTTCAGAGTGACCAACAAACAAGAATTTTTCGTTGTATTATACCGTAGTTAGAGACACTTCCATAGATTAACTTGGTGGTAAAAAAAAAATCACATTTTATATTGTCTTGACTTGAATAATTTTTATTCGTTAACTTTTTTATGGACTGATAGAATCCATCTGAGAAAAAGTAAAAGTAGACTTTTAGAATTATATTTTTAAAAGGTTTTGAAAGATAAACTTTAGTAAAAAAATTAAAAGAAAAAATTTATTATAAAAAAAGTTAATTAGATTAGTTTTGACTTATTCTGCATTCATAAAAGAATTTATTGAATGTTATGAAATAATTTATGAATTATAAACCATCGATGGAGATAAATTTAATTTAATAGTACTCTTTTGTATTTTTATAATAGACGAATTAGATAGATTTCCTTATATATGAAAAGATGGACATGTAGATTGTTTTGTTACTGCCAGTATTAAGTAATTAAAATTATTTTGGACAACTAAATATTATAAACAGCAACCCTTCGATTCTTCCTATATGAGTTGCATCAGTGGCCTTTCTCTGATTGATTTGATTTGATGGAACCTTAGAACATTGGACTTCTCATTCATAAACACAGATTGAATGCAACAATGATGTTAGAAAAACTGCGAAACAAGCGCTTGGTGTTTGCTGGGGACTCAATTGGGAGAAACCAATGGGAATCACTATTATGCATGCTCTCTGCTGCAGTACCTAACAAGGATTCAATATATGAAGTGAATGGTAGCCCAATTACAAAGCACAAGGGGTTCTTGGCGTTCAGATTCAAGGATTATAACTGTACAGTGGAATACTACAGAACTCCATTTCTTGTACTGCAAAGCCGGCCTCCTCCAAGAACTGTTGGAAAGATTAGGACAGTACTGAAGTTGGATCAGATGGATGGGTACTCTTTGAAATGGAGAGATGCAGATGTCTTGGTTCTTAACACAGGGCACTGGTGGAGTTATGAGAAAACCATAAAAGGGTAACTCATTCCAACCTCACTTTTATCATTTCAATATGACAACCTATGACATTTAATCTGTAAGTTTCACCTGAAGAAACGACTGATTTGTTTTTTCTGTAATTGTCCAGGGGCTGTTATTTCCAAGAAGGTATGGAAGTGAAGTTGGAAATGAAGGTAGAAGAAGCATATAAGAGGTCCATTGAAACAGTATTGAACTGGATACAAAATTCTGTAAATGCTAGAAAGACTCAAATTTTCATTCGTACTTATGCCCCTGTGCATTTCAGGTATGTTGTAATAGTATCTCTTCTAATATATCAAGATTTGCACATCTTCTAAGCCTCTTTCGTTGGTTTAAAGTTGAGTTTTTTTCTCTGAATATGCTTAAGTTCTTAGAAACTAAATTTCTCTAATATGTATCATGCAGAGGTGATTGGAGAAAAGGTGGAAGTTGTCATTTGGAAACACTGCCAGGGCTTGGGTCCTCATTGGTGCCTAATGATAACTGGTCACAATTCAAAATAGCCAATTCTGTGCTATTAGCACATACAAACACCAGTGAAGTTTTGAAGTTCAAGATATTGAATGTAACTCAGATGACAGCTCTGAGAAAAGATGGGCATTCATCCATATATTATCTGGGCCCTAATGCAGGCCCCACACCTCTCCATCGCCAAGATTGCAGCCACTGGTGTCTCCCTGGAGTACCAGATACTTGGAATGAGCTACTTTACGCATTGTTCCTTAAACATGAAACTTCTCATAGACAAAACTAGAAATACTCCACCTCAACCATATGTTACATAGACCATTTTATCTGTTGTGCATAGATTCATGGAATGTTTTGCATTCCAAAGGAAAATGAATATACCAATTATTTCCTGCAAGTATCACAAAGAACAATATTACATGATTTTATCCTTTTGTTTCAGCAGTGACCAATGCTAACTACCTAACAAGTACAGGAGGACAACCTACTACTGCAGGTAGAATCCAATAGTCAGCAAAGTTTTTTTTTTTTTTGAACTTAATTGTTTCCTGTAATAATTTTTCTAGATTTAACAAATATCATTTATAGGATTATAATCTATTTGTAGAAGTTTGTAAATGATGCTTCAAAACTTGAAAAAAAATAAGAATGTTATTAATAGTTGGTTAATATTAGATCATTTGCTGAATTTATGTCATTCAATTTAAGGATAAGATTTACAATTCTATAGTCTTTGTGGAGGAGCTTGGAAATGATGTAAAAAATTTAAAAAAAACATTAATTAAATAATGTCTAGTAATATACGCAAGACATAATGAAATACATTTAAATTTACAGAATTTATTTTATAATATTATTTAATATATCAATAAAATAAAACTTTTCTATTTGAATAATAAAGTGGTATCCATTTTAAAAGCACGATTCGTTTAGCATAGACTTTTGCTCCCAGTGGGTACAGTTTCGAAGGCGCATTATCAATGGCGGACGCATTCTTTTTTCTTTTCTTTCTTCTTCCTCTCCTTCTTCTGGCCGTGCTCTACTTCCTGGTTAAACCGCGACCGGTGAAGATCCCTATCAAGAATCGGCACGTGTTTATCACGGGCGGATCGAGCGGCATCGGGCTGGCGCTGGCACACCGCGCGGCGGCGGAGGGCGCGCGCGTGTCGATCTTGGCGCGGTCGCTGGGGAAGCTGGAGGAGGCGCGGAATGCGATCCGGCTGGCGACAGGGATCGAGGTGGCGGTGTTCGCGGCGGACGTGCGAGACTTCGAGGCAGTGAAGCGCGCGGTGGACGAGGCCGGGCCAATCGACGTGCTGCTGCTGAACCACGGCGTGTTCGTAGCGCTGGAGCTGGAGAAGATGGAATTGAGTGAGGTGAAGTTCACCATGGACGTCAATCTCATGGGAACTTTGAACCTCATCAAGGCCGCGCTGCCCGCAATGAAGAACCGGAAGGACCCGCTGCCCGCTTCCATTGCCCTTGTTTCCTCACAGGCTGGTCAGGTACACCTGCAGCTCTTTGCGCCCTCTGTTATTTATGATCACATAATCTATTATGTGAATTACTAATTTGGCTGTAAATATTTGCATTTTATAGGTTTTAGGTTGTATAACTAGGAGCTAGTAATTATAGTACTAGTGTATACACCTTTTAATTCGATTTAGGCTTTGCTGACTCTAAAAGTTGTCCGGATTAAACTAATAAAAAAAAAATTTGTAGGAACTAAAACGAGTATATCAGTGTATGTACAAATACTGAAATGAGTAGTTTCTAGGTGCAGGGACTAGTGCATGTTTGGATTAAAGTTTGCAAAAGCAATTCAGGTCTTAGTTCTTAACACTAAGGTCGCAGACAAATTTTAATGTGAAGATGTGCTTATCAGAACAACCAAACATGTCACAAAACTTTTACTTTCTAAACTCAGTTTGAAACATTCCCAACTGAAAACCAAACATAGCCTAAAACATAAACTTTTAACAGGTATAAAGACTAAACATGTAATTAAAGTATATTGTTTTTATTTATTTTGTGTGGAATTTGTGTTTATGTTTAGGTGGGCATTTATGGTTACGTAGCTTACTCAGCGAGTAAATTTGGCCTCCGTGGTTTAGCAGAAGCATTGCAACAAGAGGTTATAGCTGATAATATTCATGTTTCTCTGATTTTTCCTCCGGATACAGATACTCCAGGATTAGCAGAAGGTAGGTATTGAATTGGATGCTTGAGTTTATTTCTTCACACCTGTTACTTTTTGCTAGTTTCTACATCATTTTTAATTGTAAATAACCTGTTAGTTTGTGTAAAGCTCGACATGGAAGTCAAGTACTTCCTGCAACTCCTTGAAATTACTTAGGGTGTGTTTGATTTCCATTTCCGAAAAATGTTTTTCGTTTTCTAAATGTAACTAGACAAGTTGCTCAAATAACTGGTGGCGGGGGTTGCAAGGCACGGAGCATACTGTGAAATTGAGGAAGATGTGGAACAAAATGAGAAGAAAAGATGACAAAAAATCTTGTATTAGTTTTTAAAACACTGTTTTGAAAACAAATTTCGTAACATAACAGACTTTGGATGCGAAGTTGATTGTTGAGTAGTGTGAAATTGTTTTAGAAAATAGTTTTTAAAACTGAACAATGAAAACAGAATAAATTGGGCCTTAAGTTTGTTACACAGAATTCTGTATCAATTGCCGATTTAATAACTCCCGCTCCCTTATTATCAGAATATCTCTCATTTCTGTATGTGATCTAAATTCATACATTTGACTGATGTCACGGGGGATGCTATTGTATCAATCCTATTACAAACTTATAGATATTAGAGAATGAATAATGCTTAAGATAACAAGTTTGAATCCATGATTACTAAATGACCATTTAGAGTTCATGGGTATAAAAATAAAATTGGTGCTTTCAGCATATTAAATTTCTGTTTATAGCATCTCTTGTGAAGTCTATGTACCCTGTAATCAAAGTGAAAGTACAATCTGAAAGGTTACTTTTGCAGAAAACAGGAGAAAACCGGAGATCACCAAAATCATTGCATCCTCATCTGGTTCTATGAAAGCTGAAGAAGTTGCTCAGAAAGCTTTGGATGGTATAAAAAGTGGCAGCTTTATTGTTTCTTGCAATTTGGAGGGAATTGCGCTATCCCTAGCAACTGCAGGTTTATCCCCTCAGAGGTCTTTCTTAATGGCCTTTGTTGAGGTGGTTGCTGCTGGAATCCTACGGATTGTTGCACTAGGTATGCATTGGAGTTGGTATGGAAGTATAGAGAAATATCACAGCCAAAGGAAGGGTAAGTGCTGCACAAAATGATATTGGAAAATTATCTCTTTTTTTTAATTTATTTCCTATCTGTCCAATCATCAAAAGATTAGTAATGCTTTACTTATTCTATCTATTGTCTTGCCTTCTATACTTTACCGCTTTTCAAATTTGTTTCTAGAGTTAGAAAATTTCACATTTGACCCTTAGATCCGATTGGCTCCCAATTTTGGACCCTTAGATCTGATTGGCTCCCAACTTTGGACCCTTAGATCTGATTGGCTCCCAACTTTGGCCAGATGTGTAGCATCTCCGTTAATTTGTGTCGGCATGGCAAATGGTTTGAGATTGTGAGAATCAATTTTGCCCCTTTGGACCGAGAGGTGACCAAAATAATCCATTTCTCTCTCGTGAAAGTGAAAAGCAAATCACATTGCGATGGTGGGGACATGAGATGGGTTGAGTTGGTCACCTTAAGATACATGCAAGCAAAATTACCTTCACATCAACTCACCATATGCTACCATAGCACTAACTAACCGATGCCAATCGGTTGGTAAAGGTATTGGCGTGGGACCAAATTAGATACGTTTTGCAATTCCAGGACCCATTTAGAAAATGTAACCAACAAGATTTAGGGATGGAGAATGGGGAAATGTACAAGTTTGACTATATTTGTCCCATCTGCAAGAGGTGTGAAATTTGTCTCATCTCCATCTTTGTCGGGTAGTGGGTATACTCATACCCGCATCGACACTTGTATGTGTACTTGTGGTGTCATGGATTGGATTCGATTAGTTAGCCTCTAAGACAATATATATAAGGAGAAAAACTCATAAAGTTAATGCCTTAACATTTTGGATTGAAGGTAGGCTCAAGATCTCTTATATATGGGTTGACTTATGACTCAACTCTTTGATTAGGTGCCAACTCTCCCTGATATGCCCACTCGAAAAACTCAATTTGTCATCCCTAAAAGGATCTAATTCAAAATTGGGTTAAACTAGGACCAACAAAATAATTAAAGTATAAGCTTCAATGTGGTTACTTAGCGTTTGCCTGGGATATTAGTCATTCATTAGCCATTTGTTTACTAACTTGCATGAAACATCTCCAGTTATGTTCCTGGCCTTTAGAAGTCATAGTGTTATACTTGGGCAGTGTTTCTAAAACTAATTTACAAGAGTAGTTTTATGATTTTTTGCTTTGGTTAAAATTTGAGAATGGTTCTATAACGGATTGAAATAAAATTATTATTATTATTATTTATATCCTTATTTATTTATTTAGTATCTGTCGTTTGATTTCATATAGTGACTATGGTTCATAGAGTCTTATTAAACACGTAGTGGACAGCAAATGATATAATGTTTGAATTCGAAAGCAATTAGAACATTGTAAAAGTTTAGGATGTTACTTTTGTCTGTGGAGCCTCTTAAGGTATCGTCTGTACCCTGTTATAAGGTTAATGTTAATTCAAATGAATTCCCAAACTAAAACTTGTGAAATTGATTATAATCATTCTAACAGGTTCAACCCGGAGTAGCTGAAACAGAGTTCTATGCCCCGTTTTAGGAGTTATGTGCAAGATATTGGGATGCAGCTTTCTTCAACTCTGAAATTCAAATGAACTTTAACAAATTAGATCTCGATAAACATTGAGTTGTTTAAGGATTTTATTTTTCTTCTGATTTCTAATGTTAAGGTTAAGTAACACGCTATGGACTGGATAGGATTAATATATATATATATATATATATATATATATATATATATATATATATATATATATATATTTTTTTTTTTTATTATATTTTGTCTTTTATATTTTTTTTTTTTT
>Ga0123342_1010641_pt1 | contig 10431 bp, 8 predicted proteins | sample Turbeawhitnodule_FD_89960 | JGI IMG/M metagenome (GOLD analysis project Ga0123342, IMG submission 89960) | Root nodule microbial communities of legume samples collected from Mexico - Turtle bean Mexico white nodule | ecosystem: Host-associated > Plants > Roots > Nodule | place: Mexico: Nepantla... | reverse complement strand
TTAAATCCATTTAAAGTGGATTGAATCTAGATTAAATCCACTTTGTTAATTATATTAAATCCACTTTGTCAATTACATTAAATCCATTTTGATATGGACAGAGACTAACTTGGCTCGAACTGGGCCTAAGCAAACTCAACCTGGACGCAGACCAACTCGGCTCTACATCGGCCCCGACCCAGACGGCTCGACATCGGCCTGGACACGAACAACTCGACATCGGTCCAGGCCCGAACGACATGACATCGGCTCGGGCCCAGACAACTCAACATCGGCCCAGACCCAGACGACTCGACATCGGCCTAAGCCCGAAGGAATCGACATCAGCCAGGACCCGCTCGACTCGATATCGGCCCGAGCCCACTCGACTCAACATCGGCCCGGGCCCGCTCGCCTCGACATCGGCCCAGGCCCGCTCGCCTTGATATCGGCCCGGGCTCGCTCGCCTCAACAGCGGCCAGGGCTCACTCGCCTCGAAATCGGCCCAGGCCCGCTCGCCTCGACATCTACTCGAGCCCGGGCCCGCTCGACTCAACATCTATTTGGGCCTGAACCACTCAAAATCGGCCCGGGCCCGTACGACTCGACATCGGCCCCAACCTGCACGACTCAACATCTGCCCGAGCTCGAATGACCAGATATCGACCCACTCGGCATCGGCTCGGGCCCGCTTGGCTCGACATCAGTCTGGGCCCACTCGGCTCGACATCGTTCCGACTTTGCTTGGCTTGACTTTTTCCCGGGCCTGCTCGACTTGACATTGGCTCGAAATGACTCAGCTCGACTTTGGTCTGAAATGACTTGGCTTGACTTTGGTCCATACCGACTCAATTCGACTTGGGCCCGGACGACTCAGCTCGACGTGGACTTGGGTCGACTTTGCTCAACTTGGGCCTGAATTGTCTTGGCTCAACCTGGATCGGGCCAAGTCAAAATCCAACCCAAAATACAATTTGGATAATCCAAAAATGTATCAAATCCATATCTAATCCATATCCAATTAAATGGATTGGATTTAAATCCAAAAATATGGATTTGAATTTGAGATAAATCCATTTAAATGGATCAAAACTAATATGGATTTGGATAATTATGGATTGGATTTTGTAATTTGGATTTTTTGCGCACCCTTAGTTTTAGCTATAAGGCGATTCATCTCTTGGTGACCGGCTGGAAGTTGCTTTGTTTTCTTTTCATCAAATAACAGAGGAGTCTTATATGGATCACTAGCGAACTGAACTACAGTCATCACTTTAAGGAGGAGTCCTTGCAAGCCTTCGTAGAGAGAGGGAAAATCTTGTTTCCCTAATATCTTTCCATCTCCTTCCCGTTAGTTATGAGTGTGCTATGAGCAGTGTGACAAAAATTGGAGTCCCAAAAACTCCTTTTAGACCTCGAGAACTTTGGGGATTCCAATCCCCTCCGACTAATATCTCCACCTTTCGATTTAGAATTAGCCAACTACACTAGAATAGCCTCCTTAACACTTCTTGCTCTTTTTCTTTTGAGGGCATTGCTTCAATATCATTGCATTGTACGCTGATCTTGCTCATTCCTTCAGCCGCGATAGTCGCAGTAGTATTTTCGACCTCCTTCAAAGCTTTTGTCTCCTTGAAGCAACGAGCCATTTCCTTTTTAGAGATTATCTGCAACATAAAATATAAGGTTAAAGCTATAAAGTAAAAGGACAAAGTAAATTTTAAAAAGAAATTATATATCGACATAGACTTCTATGACTTAGTGTTCGAGCTTCAATAAAATAAAAAATAAACTCCAACTTTTCCACTTTCTCAAAGTTCTCACACTCAAATGGTTCAAGCTTCTCCACCTTACGAGCACTCTGAACGGGAAGGTGTTTCGTCCAATAGAGAGGAAAAGTGATAATTGTCATTTTGTTGTTAAATTACGATGATTTTAGTGTAGACCTATCTAACTAGAGAGATAATAGTCTAATTATAGTCAAGTCATCTCCCAACAAATCCAATAGTAAAATTGGTAAATCAGTGTTTAGAATCTATCTGCAAGTAATAAAAGTTAGCAATAACAATAAAGATAAAAGGGAGTTGAGAAAGTTGTGCAGAAAATATAAAAAATTAAAATAGCAATTAAAATGTGGTTGATCTCCATGTTTTTCCACCAATGAATTCCTCACAGGTTCTCTAAAGATTATTCCTTTTGTCAATCCTTCAACAGAGCTAAACCAGTTTGAACATGCGTCAATCTGATTCAACTGAAACTCACCAATAAAGCATGTGTCTACTAGTTTAATCAGTACCCACTTTGCTCCATGCATATACTTCATGGGAATGCTTATCTCCTCTCTCTTGAATCATGCGCCCAAGAAATTAATTAGAACAACGCGAACTAACTAAGAAACCAAAGTTTAAGGTAAGGAAGACTTTCAATCATGAGTTCAAGTACAACCTCCCACAAAAACCAGTTTTTCAGGATATTAGAATATTATAATAATTATTATAGAGAATTAAAAAACGAAACTTCTATTGATCAAAACCTTAAAACTCAATGGGAAATTACAAAGGAATCAACCAAAAAAGTTTAGCCTTCCACGCGGAGACAAAACAAAGTAATTACAAAGAAAAAAAGAAACTAAGAAAACCCTATGAAGCTCCTCCCTTTCTTCTCGAGGCTTGTGTCTTTTTTATCGGCTTTTCTGCTCCAATGATTTTGGGAAAATATTGTAGTTTAGATTTTGTTAACAGTTCCAACTTTCCATAACTCTTGTATTTTGCAAAAGATTTACTTCCAATTCTATTTCTGAGATATTGTAGATTTTATTTCCTCCTTCTCCTTAGATTTTGTTTTCTGTTTTGATTCAAAGAAGCAACTTAGACTTTTGCATATTTGGCCCATTTGTAAAGGTAGACACTTTCTTCAAACTATTTACTCTAAAAACACAAAATTGACAAAAATAATAGTTAAGGCCCAAATAAACCCAATTATATGAATATTAATTAAAACAATGGATTTATTTATTATTATAGTCCAATAATCTATGATTAAAGCTATTGAGTGTGGATAAATATATGTTCATCAGAAAGTATCTAGTAGGGAAGGGTTGTGAATATGGGCTCAAAATGGAAATCCATAAGAGTACGAGAAGCAAGTGAAGACCAAAAGCATACCTATTCGAGAACAAATGAAACTCAAGATAAAGATTACTCTAAAATGTAGAAAGATAAGAGAACGGGGCAAAACCATAAATTTAAACTGCTTGAAATGGCACAATATGAAACGACAGGAGACTAGTATTTTAGAAACCTATGCAAAGTATAGCATTACATGTGAAAGAAACACTTGAATAGGTGTGAAGCCTTAAAGTGACGTGACAGTTTAAAATTCCTATAGGTGTAACATTTATGAGCCCTTGTAAGTCATTTCTAGAGCATTCTTCAAGCCTTTTTGACTTATTCGACTCGAGGTTGGGGACTGTGAATCGACTAGATTGGTCCCTTAATAATTGAGTGCTTATTCAACAAATGATGCCTTGTGGTAGTATAAGTTGAGCACGTGTTTAGAATACTCTTCAAGTCTTTTTATCCTATTCGACTATATTGGTCCATGACCAGCATGCCAGCAATGAGGGCTTCGTACTCCGCCTGGTTGTTGCTGGCCTTGAAGGCGAATCGTAGGGCCTGCTTGATCAATAACCCGTTTGGTCCCTCCAAGATGACACCCGCTCCGCTGCCTTGTTGGTTAGAGGACCCATCTACAGAGAGCACCCACCGGAAGTTGGCTTCCTTTTGGTGTGCATCTGCCGAGGAGAGCTTTACCAAAAAATCTACGTAGACTTGGCCTTTGATAGGGCCTCTGGGCTTGTACTGGACATCGAAATCTGATAGTTCCACTGCCCAGCGTACCATTCTTCCTGCCACATCCGGCTTTTGTAGGACTTTGCAAATAGGCCGATCTGTCATCACCACTACGGTAAAACTCTGGAAATAGTGGCGAAGTCTCCTTGCTAAAAACACCACTGTCAGGGCTGCCTTCTCTAGGGCCTGGTATCTTACCTTAGGCCCTTGCAATACTTTGCTCACAAAGTATATAGGCTTCTGCACCTGGTCCTGTTCCTGCACAAGGACTGAACTGATTGCCCGCTCCGTTACCGCGAAGTACAGGCAGAGCGGAGTACCCGGCTGTGGCTTGCACAATACTGAGGGACTGGCCAGGTACTCCTTCAGCTTGAGGAACGTCTCCTCGCACTCCCTGGTCCAGATTAACCTGTTGTTCCTCCTTAGACACTGGAAGTATGGGAGGCCTTTGTCTCCTCCAACCGATACAAATCGAGACAGAGTGACCATCCGCCCTGTCAACTACTGCACTTCCTTTACTGAGATTGTGCTCCTCATCGCGAGGATTGCAGCGCACTTCTCGAGGTTCGCCTCTATCCCACGCTCGGTGAGTAGGAAACCCAAGAACTTACCTGCTTCCACCCTGAACACGCACTTCTCGGGGTTCAGCTTCAGTTTATACTTAGCTATTGTTGTAAATAACTCTTCTATATCAACTACATGTTGATCCTTCACCTGTGAGGTCACCACCATGTCGTCCACATAGGCTTGCACATTTCGCCCTATCATGGGTGCGAGCACTCTGTCCATCAGCCTCTGGTAGGTGGCGCCTGCATTCTTCAGCCCAAAGGGCATCATTGTGTAACAGTAGCAAGACAACTCTGTCATGAACGTTGTCTTGCATTCGTCCCTGGGATGCATCTTAATCTGGTTATACCCAGAAAAAACATCCAGGAAGTTGAGCATCCTACAGCTCGAGGCACTGTCCACCAAGGCGCCAATGCTTGGTAGAGAGTAAGAGACTTTTGGGCAAGCTTTGTTGAGGTCCGTGAAGTCAACACACATCCTCCACTTCCCGTTAGCCTTCTTCACTAGGACCATGTTTGCCAACCACTCAGGGTACTGGATCTCCCTTATGTGGCCAGCGCTCAGCAATTTCTTTGTCTCTTCCTTTATGACTTGCCGCCTCTCCTCGTTGAACTTTCTTCTTTCTAGCGGACAGGCCTGACCTGGGGGTCCATGGTGAGGCGATGGCACAGGAAGTCAGGGTCTATGTCAGGCATGTCCGATGCAGACCATAAGAAGGCGTCGAGGTGCCGCGATATGATCTCGGCGATCTGGTCCTGCGTCCATTGGCCTAGTCACTTGCCAAGTTTGAACATCCTACCTCCAATCTCCCGCTCTAAGACGTCACCAGCCGGTTCAGGTCGCCTCTCCCGAGCGATCTCTGTGCGGGTGATCTCTGACTAGGCGACCCCTTCTTCACTTGGTGCCCTTGTGGTGACTGTGAACACCCCTCTTTTTTTCTTGAGGCTATTCTCGTAACACCTTTTAGCCTCCTTCTGGTCTGACTTGATGGTGATCATCGTTCCTCCCAAGTCAGACAACTTCGTCTTCATATGCCTCTTCGACGCTACCGCCCTCAGCCTGTTTAGAGCGGGCCTGCCCAACAGTATGTTGTAAACTGAAGGGGCGTTCACGACAAGGTACCTGATATTCTCTGTGTGGGAGGAGACGCCATCTGTGAAGGTCGTTCTCAGCTCTAGGTGCCCACACACCTCCACCTGGTCTCCCGCGAAACCATACAGACAACCAGTGTAAGGGCTCAGCTGATCAGGGAACAACTGCAACTTGTTGAAAGTCGTCCAGAACATCACGTCGGCCGAGCTTCCTTGGTCCACCAGCACACGATGTACCTTTCTCCCTGCGGTCACTACTGAGATAACCACTGGGTCATTGTCGTGGGGGACGACATCTCAGAGGTCAGCCTTGGTGAAGACAAGGTCTACGTCAAGGGCTTGATCTGCTTCTTGCGCCTCTACTGTCATCAGCGCTCGTGCATACTTCTTCCTCTAGGAAGCGGTGCATCCTTCTTCTAAGAAACCCCCCGAAATAGTGTGAATCTCGCTGTGGACGGGCATCTCGTGCCCCTGATCTTCTCCTGGCGCTGTCAAGTTCTGCGTTCCCTGTGACTCCACCAAGTAGTCCTTCAGGAACCCATTCTTCACCAGCTCGTCTAATTGGTGCCCCGACGCCAAACAGTTACATATGGGGTGGCCAAACGCTTGGTGGCACTCGCACCAAGCGTTCTCGTTAGGTCCCAACTTCTTGTCAGTCTTTGTGGCTATCTTCAATCTCTCTGCTATGTTGGGGACGGCGATCAAGTCCTTCAATTCTACTACGAAGTTGTGCCTTGGTGGCACATTCTCCCTTGTGCGCCCCCTAGTTTGGGGGCTTCCTGGGGTCATAAGGTTGCTGCTTCGTTGGGGTCCTCTTCTCCGTCGTTGTTTCATGCAACCTCATGGGCTAAGGTCTACCTGGTGCTCGTGGGTGCGAGGGAACAACACAAGTGTGCTTCTCGTTGACTTCTCCCTCCACGACAATATAAGCCACCGCTTGACGCCTAATCTCGCCGAAAGTCTTGGGGCGGTTCCTGATGAGCGATTCACTGAAGGGTCCCAACACGATCCCCTTCCTGAACGCGTGTACCATCATGGTCTCTTCCTTGGTGTTCAGCCTCACCACCTGTGCCCCCAAAACGATTGAGGAACTCCTTCAGGTACTCTCCCTGATACTGTCTTACGTCGAAAAGATCGTAAGAAATTGGTGGGGGAGCCCGATTGGCTTTATACTGTTCTCTGAACAGCTTAAAAAGTTGTACGAAAGACGTCACGTGACCATCAGGGAGGCTGATGAACCAATCCAGTGTTGTGCACGCCAGTGTGCTCATGAACAGCTTGCAACGCACCGCGTCAAAGCCCCCAACCAACATCATCTGCATATGGAAGGTCATGAGATGAGCCTCTGGGTCCTCCACACCTGTGAAGGTGGCTTTGGGCCCTACGAACGTGGCTAGTATCACAACGTCCATGATCGCTTGTGAGAATGGCATTGGGAAATCCCTGGGTGGTGTGGCAGATTCTTGCTCTTCCACCTCACGTTCCCCTGCCTGGTTTCGCAAATCCCTGCGCAATTCCTCATTGGTCCTGTGCAATTCTTCGTTTCTTGCTTGCGACGCAACCAGATCAACCTAAATGCGTTCTTGATCCGCTCTTGATGCCACCACCGCTTCTTGGAGGGCCTGCATCGTTTCCATAATTTGTTGTAGGGTGAGGCTCTTGCCTCCATTTGGTGCAACGGATCCTTGCCTCAGGTTTCTCATCTTGATGGATCTTTTTCTGTTCTTGTGAATGGGACAAGTTTTAGATCGTGTCTCACGGTGGGCTCCAAATGTTCATGTCGGTTGACTCGATTGCCTTCGTACGTCCACGACGATCACAAACCCAATTCTTTGTGCCTTCGTTCGTGCTTTCCTGCGATCAAACACCTGAAATTGCAAAGACAAAGGGCGCCCTAGAGGTCGTTTGCACTCTGACGCTCAAGTCAATCTTAGGGTTAGGAAACACCAAAACACTTAGTCGTAAAAGCTCTGTGAAATCTGTGTGTGTATTCACGTAAATGTTGCGTACCTTATTAGGTTTGTTACTTCTCTTTATATACTCTAGGGTTCCGCTGTTTCCGCTACCTGTATTAGGGTTACTGAGGGTGTGGCTTAACGCCGCTATCACCCACTTCTAGGGCAATCTAACGCGTAAGGCTCCCTTACTGGAGTGCAACCTCTAACGGGATGACCACCTCGGTACCAACTTGTGCACCTAATCTCTGGGGTCATCCGTCCTGTAAGTGCCCTAGCTGTTCACGTGCCATGCATGCAGTCTACCCCTGAAACGTAACCCATATGGGTCTTAGTTCGTCCAGTGGCTCTTTACTTGTGTTACGCCTGAAAGAGTTATTCACACCACACACATGGGCCCTTCGTGATCTAGGCTTCTCCCTACTGATAACTAGTGTGTTGTTTGGGTCCACCTCTTGTGGCCCAGCTCCGCTGTTCGACTCGCCGATGTCCGAGGACACGTCAGCACATCCTGGTGACCGACGCCTGACCACTCCTCGACACTCTGGGCGTACCGTTTGCGAGGCCCTCTGGGTGTACCGCTTGTGGAACCCAGCTTACATGACCGACGCCTGATCCCTCGTCGACACCCTGGACGTGCCGTTTGCAAGGCACTGGCCCATGTTGCTTGTGGGATCCAGCTTACCTAGCCCACCTCTACTAGCAGTCAACGACGTTCGAGGACTGGTGGGTACAATAATAATCATAATATAACAACAAAACTTGTCTTGTGATCGTTAAAACATTTTTTATTATTTTTTAAAGAATTTAATTTCTAATTTCACCTGCTTTAGTTTAGTTTAACTTTAATAATAATTATTATAGCATATATAGTAATTTTCAATAATAATTATTAAAATAAACATAAAATAATTTCATAAAATATTTAAAAAATATATTTCCATGTTATTATCGAAGTAATTGTCCGTAACCACTTCAGCGATAGGTATAATGTGCTCACATTAGTGTGGGAGATTTAAAAAAAATCAAAACTATTATACTTGAGAGACTAAAACAATTAACAAAACTTAAGAAACTATAATAATAAAGCTTTAACAATTTTATATTATACAGAACAAATGTCATCTATTATCATTATTCATTCCACACATCTAATTTTTTTAAAATGTACCAATTCTTTTCTATTCTTCTCTATTCATTAATGATTTGATTTTTTATTTGTTAGCTGTTTCTTAAATTTTCTTTTGTGCAAATTTAAGGTGCATAACTTAATAAAGAGTTGGATACAGAAATTAAAAGATGGAAATAAGACAATAATAAAAACAATATTATAAGTACAGCAATTTTACAATGTATGAATTTTGCAAGTTGAAGAGAAGTTGTTAGTGGTGTGCTTTTTAATAAATTAATGAGGATGTGATATTAATATATATATATATATATATATATATATATATATATATATTAGTAATACTAATGGAAGAGAGCTAAGGCATCAATACGATAATCACCCATCAAAATCATTTAAAATTATAGTAGATCAATGGATAATTGAAGATAATCATGTGCAATTAAATTAAAATATTCATTAAATATTGAGTATAAAGTAAAAAATTAAAAAATACTAATTTCAATAGAAACTAATTTGAAATTAAAAAACTTATTTTGTCGTGTTATATTTACACACATTTGTTAATTAAATCATGGATATAAATAATGTAAAACTTATGAAAGGTTGCAATTTTGTTTTGCAATTTATCGAAATGCGTAAATTTTAAAAGTTTACTAGTAATTTTATTCTTTAAAACACAAATTTAAAACAAAGAAGTTGGGTTTCATGTACGAGTTTAGTTTCTTTTAACTGAATTGAAATAGTGATTCTTATAATTTTTTTTATTCAATTTTTTTTGTTTAATTCAATTATTTGATAAATTTGAATATTTTTAATTGAATTTCTATTGATAAAATTTAGACTATTGTGTACTAAAATATTCTACATCTTTCAGTTGAATGTTTGTCGTTTAATTTTTCTATTAATTGGATGATGTGACGGTTTATTTTGTCCAAGGTTGTCTCTACATATATTTTATGTTAATTTTAAACAATGTAGTTTTGTGACTAACATAACAGGTAACTTTTATTGTTGGACGAGTGTAAACGAAAATGTATTGGTCAGACGTGCTCAAGGTTCGACCTAAGCACTTAAGTGTGTTATCCTGGTTGGTAAAGTCAATACGGAGGAAAATACTTAGCTCGGCCCAAGATAAATGGTAAGCCTAATGATACGTCGAGATGTCGGCCCAAACAGCTTACGACCCTTATTAAAAAGATAATTAAAGTAAAAATAACAGAAAGAATAACCGAATTAGCTGAGCACAAATATTACTTTGAGATTCAATGAAAATAAACAGTTAGAGATAATGTTCTACCTACACCTATAAAATAAAGGAATATATTAACAGAATATTTTTATGTTTGTTAACTCTTGAAGGGAGATTTACAAATGCTAATAAAGGGGCCTCAAGACCCTAATTAGAGGTAAGTTTTCAATCTGGTGATACTACACCCATACGAATACTCTATATTAAGATACTCATACTTATATTCTCTCACTGACTTGATCGTCAGAATCTTGTCAATAGGTGGAACTCCCATCATTGTGAATTATTAGAATCCTAAAGCAACAACAGCAAAAAAGAAAAGTCAGCCCAGAGTCCACCACCAAGGTCTGATCCAGGTCAACCAGCGAGAACAGAAAACAAAATGAAAACCCTAAATACGATTTTAGGAAAGTGCAAAACAAGCACATGGCTGAATAGTAGAGCAAGCATGAAGTTGCAGTTGCACATGAAGGCATAGTGAAGGTGATGGCATTGAGCTCTTCTCTTTTGTGGTTTTTGGGTGGTTTGCGGAAGCTTTGTGGTTTGTTGATGGAACAAGGCCCTCCTAGGAGGTGTGGCTGCCTTGGAGGTGCATGAAGAGTAGGGA